>Ga0208753_100001_pt1:385000-475678 | contig 475678 bp, 416 predicted proteins | sample LakWasMet37_LOW7_2_FD_183877 | JGI IMG/M metagenome (GOLD analysis project Ga0208753, IMG submission 183877) | Freshwater sediment methanotrophic microbial communities from Lake Washington under simulated oxygen tension - Sediment Metagenome... | ecosystem: Environmental > Aquatic... | reverse complement strand
GTTTACAAGGAAGGAAATCAAGCACGTTCAAAAGCTTTTAAACGAAAGGCCCAGAAAAACACTTGACTGGTCAACACCAAAAGAAAAGTTTAAAGAACTATTGTTGCGCTAAAAACTTGAATCTACCTTATAAAAACAACAAGATAACATATGGAAATATTATTGAAATAAAATCCTCGAATTTAGATTCGGCAAAAATTGATAAAGATTTTGCTAAAATAGTTGCCGCCAAGGAACTAGATTATTCAGGTAGGATTAGTGTTAATCATTTGTCGCAGCATTTAAGTAATGCTTTTGAATATATAAATGGCCGTCCAGTGTCCTCTACTGTCGTTCAAAGAGGACGCAATCAAACTGAATATGATAAAAAAGTGAATGCATGTCTGGCTTGGTATTTAGTTACAACGTACTTCTGGAGCGATGGATCTACTACAGAGACTTCACAGTTTGTTGGTACCACAGGATGTGGCGGCGCTCAAGATGAGACACTTTTGCCAACTTCGGAAGGGGGGGAGGGGCTTTAAACGTGACGCCCCCTGATACAACTTGTGCTCAGTCTGAAAGGCTTAAGGCAGATCCTGATTTCACTAATAGTTTAACACAGCTTAAAAATATGTTATCAGAAACAGGCTATACCATGGTTAGAAGTGGAGGTGGATATTCCTATTCAGTTTTATCTATGCAAGGTGCAACACAAAACACCTTAGATCTCATTAATGTAACTTCGCCAATTAATGGCTTTATGCACAATCACACAAGTGCTGGTGAAAAATCATTAACCCTCACAGATTTGGCAGGTATGTATAATGGGTTGTATCTTCGAAATATGATGGCAGATCCTGCGTCTTTTATGTTAGCTGTAGTCTTTCCAAATGGAACTATCCAAGTTTTGCGAATTGCTGATGTGATTACTTATGCCAACTGGGCTAATAATCATCTTTCACCTTCTACCTATGCTGCTTTTTTAACAAACTTTGGTCCAAACTTCAGCCCTTTAAATTCATACGATCAGCAAAGACTAGCTCTTTTAAATGTACTTAAAAATTCAGGTTTAACTTTATTTGAAGCCGATTTGTCAAACATGCCTGCTGGATTTACAAAACTGGAGTTGACCCAAGATGATATGACAGGACAGAATTTAGTTGTTAAAATCAAATGTTCAAACTAAACTATGAATAGAATTTTTATATTTTTTTTCATAGGATTATTGTTCGTTTCTAAATCGGTGACTGCCCAACAACCAGTACTTGAAAATTATATGGGAACATGGCAATGGTCTGATGGGAAAGGCGACACACTTACAATTTTGCTTAAAAAATGTAAGCGAGGCGTTAATATTCTAAGATCAGAGCCTGACAGTATTTTCACGAATCTTCTTTTGGGTTTCCATTCCTATATTGAAAAAGGTCAACTTGTTGAAAACAATATGAATTTGGTTGCTGATACTTTAAGCAATTACCAATCATTCGGTGGAAGGCTATTAAATGGCAATTTGAGCATTGTGTTTTTCGATGCATTGCGAGATCGAGAATTTAAAGGAACACTAACTTTGCTTTCAGAATTTCCAAATAAGGCAATTCTGAGTCTTCCATACGCCGGAGAAAGAATTGTTTGGGAGAAGAAAAAGATTTACCCCAATGGCAGAACCATACCTGATAATATTGTGTTACGTAAAATTGAGTAAGATGCAGTTCTTTTGGTTCAATAGACCGGTAAGAAATAAATGTGAATACGTGGAAAAAAGGACACAATAGAAAGGCAAAAAAAAATAGTTATGGCACTAAAACATGGGGAGCCTACAAATGTCAAAATCCATAAAAAAAATCCCCCCGGAAAAATCTCCGGAGGGATGTATCCCAAAACTCAACTGTATTAATTGTTTATCCTTTAATCCGTTTGGCTTCTGTTTCTAAACCTGTTTGTCTTTGCCTGGCCGCTTTTACCTGGCTGCTTCCAAAGCGGTAGCTGAAGCTTACACGTACTGTGCGGCTTTCCCAGCCACCGCTTCCTTTAATATAAGTGCCGCCAAAATCGCTGGTAGCTGTCCATGGGTTGGTGTGGAAAATGTCTGTTACACTTATTTTTACAGATGCTTTTTTCTGCATCAGTTGTTTTTGAAAACCAAGGTCTATGCCGCCCTGCGATTTAGTGCGCCAGGTAGCACCCCAGATAGATGGCCCGCTAAACCAGCCGCTTACTTCTGCCGTATAGTCATGACCTAATGTAAAGCTGTGTTGCATGTATGCACCAAACAGAGGGATCTCAACATGCAGTGCATTATCGCCTATCTGTCCTTTAAATATCTGGTAGTTATACCAAACATTGGCGTAACCATTCCACCATTTGGCTATTGGCAAAGGAGAACCCACACTAAAACTGATGATCTGCTGTGTAGCAAGGTTTTTTTGCTGTAGATACGTTGCGTTGTTGGCGGTGTCGGTTGTTTGGGTTGCATAGTCTTTTACATGACTATAGCCGATAGTGGTATTGATCGCACTTCTGAAAGTGTGCGATAACTCTACATTATCTGTGTATTGCGGACGCAGAAAAGCATTTCCTTTTTGATAAGTAAGCTCATCTAATTTGTTTTCAAACGGGTTCAGGTCCTGGTAACTGGGCCTGTCAATTCTGCGGCTATACGTCAGGTTTAATGTGTTCTTATCATTTACATTCCAGGTTAATGCTGCGCTGGGGAAGAGGTCTAAGTAATTCCTCTTTACAGTGTTATCTGGCTGTTCAATTCCATCAGCTCTTGTTAAAATGCCTTCACTATTGGTTTGCTCTAAACGCAAACCGGTTTGAATACTCCATTTTTTGCTTAACTGTTTTTGGTAGTTTACATAGGCTGCATTCACATTTTCCTTATATGTAAAGCTGTTGCTTTTCTGCAATTGTTTTACAGGTACTCCGTTTACATCATTAAAGAACTCAAATGCATTGCTTGTTTTTACGTAAGAGAATTTAGCGCCGTAGCCTAATTTACCTTTCCATTTAGGTTGCTCCACATCTACTTTTGATGTATAGATATCAATATCAGTAGGGGTATAGTTACGGTTGATCACTTCATAAAGTGATGCACCATTTTGGTCTACATAATAATTTGGCTGATAGCTGCGTCCTGTGCCACGGAATAAACCATAATCCGCATCAAAGTTGATTTCTTTACCGGCAGTATCGGCATAACGATAGTTGATATTAGAATTCATATTGGTTCTGGAGCCCGGAACAGTGTTATAAGCAAGCAGGCTTTTTACAAACGTGTTTGTTGGCTGATAATACACAGCAGTATTGCTGTTGCTTGTCCAATCGTTATTGCCAAAATTTCCGGTTACCAGAAAGCCAATGGTATTTTTGGTATTGATAAAGAAATCTGCTCCGGCTTTTACGTTCAAACTCTTGTTATTGCTCCAGTTAATACTATGCTGGTCGTACAATGAATCTTTTTGCACACGGTACAGGTTCAGGTCATTCTCATACATACCTAAATTGCCACCCACATTAGAGAACAGGTTTACTTTCTGATCGCGGTAATTCAGGTTTACAGATGCATTTCCTTTTGGTGTAACACCCTGTACAAAACCTGCATTTACACTGCCATTGGTTCCGTATTTTTTATTTTTCTTCAGCCTGATATTGATGATGCCCGCATTACCGCTTGCATCATATTTTGCGCTTGGGTTGCTGATCATTTCAATGGCCTCAATATCATTGCTGTTGATGCTTTTAAGATAAGCAGCAAGGTCTTTTGAATTTAACTGGCTTATCTTTCCGTCTACATAGATCTTTACACCGGTTTTGCCTTTCATCGAAACATTCTCGTTATTGTCTACCTGTATGCCCGGACTTTTCTGCAACAGTTCCAATGCATTGCTTCCGGTTGCATTAATGCTGTTCTCAACATTAAAAACAGTTTTGTCTGCTTTGATCTCGATCATCGGTTTGCGTGATGTAACAGTAACATCCTGCAATTTTTTTACCGACAGTTCCAGCGAAACCGGAGCCGCCTGTAAAGTCTGTCCATCCTGCAGATCAAATTTCTCTGTAAACTTTTTTTCGTATCCGAGAATGGAATAGCTTAATAAAAAACGGCCGCTGCCGGCAGATACGATCTGGAACTGTCCGTTCGCGTCTGTAATATCTGCTTTCACCAAACTGCTGTCTTTAGCTGCTAAAAGTGAAACGGTTACTGCCGGTAAACCTTTTGCTGTATGGTCTTTCACACTACCCGTAACAGTAGCCTTGCTTTGTGCAAAGCCCTGTGTTGTCATCATCAACAGTGCTATTACTGCCATTGTAAAAATTCGTCTCATCGTGTTATGTTTTTGCGCTTATGAGACGCAAAGGACTTTTAATTGTTACAGCCCTCATTGCTAAATAGGGATGAAAAGCAGTTATTGGTAGATAAGCGGCAGAAAAAAAGTATAAAATGAGTCTGCGTTTTTTTCTGTTGTGAAGATTGTTTTTTTTATGATGATTCCTATAACATATTCATGTGATAGCTGGCATGTAGTTGTTCTGCGAAAATGTGTAGTTGTAGTTCGAGACTAGGCAGACAAAAAAATCCCCCGGCAATTGCCAGGGGATTTACACACATAAAAAATTGAATTATAAAGTCTTCAACACATCATTCATACTTCTTACTGCATCTGCACTTTTGTTGAATGCTGCCTGCTCATCTGCATTTAACCCGAAGTCAACAATCTTCTCCCATCCGTTTCTGCCAATGGTAACAGGAACACCCATGCAGATATCTTTCTGGCCATATTCGCCATCGAGGCTAACGCAGCAGGTAAAGAGTTTCTTCTCATCGCGTACAATGCTTTCAACCAAAGCAGCTCCGGCAGCGCCTGGTGCATACCATGCAGAAGTACCGAGCAATTTGGTTAAAGTGGCACCGCCCACCATGGTATCGGCAATGATTTGTTTTTGTTGTTCTTCGCTTAAGAATTTGGTTACAGGTACACTGTTCCATGTAGCCAAACGGATCAGCGGGATCATGGTTGTATCACCATGTCCGCCAACTACCACTGCATTCAGGTCGCCGGGGCTGCAGCCGAGGTGTTGGCTTAATTGATATTTAAAACGGGCACTGTCTAAAGTACCACCCATACCAATGATACGGTTTTTAGGAAGGCCTGTAGATTGCAGGGCCAGATAGGTCATGGTATCCATCGGGTTGCTGATCACGATGATCACAGCATCGGGAGAATATTTTAAAATATTTTGTGTTACGCCTTTTACAATACCTGCGTTGGTGCCAATCAGTTCTTCGCGGGTCATGCCGGGTTTACGCGGTAAGCCTGAAGTGATCACCACTACATCCGATTTGGCTGTTTTGGTATAATCACTGGTGCTGCCGCTGATGCGGGTATCAAAACCCAATAATGCTGCGGTTTGCATCATATCCTGGGCCTTGCCTTCGGCTACACCTTCTTTAATGTCTAACAATACCAGTTCATCTGCCAGTTCTGCGCGGGCAATATTATCGGCACAGGTAGCACCTACGGCACCGGCACCTACTACAGTTACTTTCATAAAATAGCGTATTTAGAAATGAGTAATTTTTGTTGCTGCAAAGGTAGGGTTTGGAGGGATGGGAAAGATGAGAAAAGGGAGATTAATTCTTGTACCACAGCTACTCTGCGGCTACCTCTGCTTCTCTGCGACTTGGCGGTGAAAAAAACACCGATAAAGACAATATATAAAACCGGTAACCTCTTTCACCGCAGAGGTGGGGAGGGGCAGAGATTTCGCAGAGGAAACGGGTTAGTGTTTATTTACAAACTCAATCAGATCGGGCACTTCCATAGCGGGGTTGTGCGGGGGATCAAAAACTTTGACCAACAGCTTGTTTTGGTTATAAATAGCTACAAAAGGAGTAGCTTCTACCCTGTAAAAAGCAGGAATAAAATAATTGGGGTCGCGGCCCATCCGGATGTTTGAAAATTTATCCAACCCATAATAGCTGCCAAAACCTTTAATATCTTCCAGGCTTTTATACGCCACCAGAACAAAGAAAGTATTCTTCAGGCTATCCATACTTTTTACCAGGTCCTTGGCCATGTGCTGGCAATGGCCACAGTCGGGCGAAAAATATATGATAGCTGTGTATTTGTATTGTGGTAACTGGTCGGGCGTAAAATAAGTGCTGTCGGGCAGTAAAATATTAAAGGTAGGGATATGGTTATCCTTTTGATAAGGCGCCAGTTTGTCTGCCCCGGTTTGCGCATTTGCATAACCGGCAAAAAACAGAAAACCTGCTATGATCAAACATTGTTTCATTTAGTGATCGATTTAGTTTAGCGGGCAGTATTGTTTCCGCCCGTCCCCATCATCCGCATTTGTTTGGCATCCTGCAGGAACTCTGAGGCGAAGATGAAATTATTCAGCAATTCATCTTTGCTGTAAATAATATCCTGGTTGGTGCCTTCCCATTGTTTATGACCCTGGTGCAGGTAAACAATATGATCGCCTATCTCCATCACACTATTCATATCATGCGTTACAACTATGGTAGTGATATTGAATTCCAGCGTAATTTCTTTGATCAGTTTATCTATCACCAATGAGGTTTGTGGATCAAGGCCCGAATTGGGTTCATCACAAAAAAGATATTTCGGGTTCAATACAATGGCTCTTGCAATACCCACTCTTTTTTTCATTCCCCCGCTGATCTCTGATGGGTACCGCTTGTTGGCATCTACCAGGTTAACACGGGCAAGTACCTCATCTACTCTTTTCTTTTTCTCTGCATGGTTCCATTTGGTAAACATATCCAGCGGGAACATTACATTCTGTTCAACCGTCATCGAATCAAATAAAGCCGTTCCCTGGAAAAGCATACCGATCTGCTGCCTCAGTAATTTGCGTTGCTCATTGTCTAACAACAGCATATTCTCACCGCTATATAAAATACTGCCCTGGTCGGGATGAAATAATCCAACCATGCATTTTGTTAAAACCGTTTTACCGCTACCACTGGTACCGATGATCAGGTTGCATTTACCCGCTTCCATCACCGCACTGATATCTTCAAGGATAACCCTGCCGTCAAACTGTTTGGATATGTTTTGTATTTCTATCATTCCACTGCAATATAACCCGCTTTGAATATTGAATGATGAACAGGGGATGTTGAATTATGAACGGTATCTACTTCAATAGGCAATATTCCCTGTTCAATATTTATTATTCTAATTCCACCTGATTTTTTAATAAATCTTCAAACACATCCCTTTTGCCAATCAGGTGTGCCTTTCCTTCTTTAACCAAAACCTGTGCCGGTTTATAGCGCGAGTTGTAATTACTGCCCATTTCAAAGCCATAAGCGCCGGCATTGTAAAATAATAGCAGGTCGCCCTCTCTTATTTCGGTTAGCTCCCTGTCCCAGGCAAACGTATCTGTTTCGCAGATATTACCTGTTACGGTATAATGGTGTTTGGCGCCATTGGGATTGCTGATATTTTCGATACGGTGATAGGCCTCGTAGAACATGGGCCTGATCAGGTGATTGAACCCGCTGTTCACCCCCGCAAAAGTAGTAGCGCCGCTTTGTTTTAATACGTTTACCTGTGTAATAAAATAACCGCATTCGCTTACCAGGAATTTACCCGGCTCAAACCATGCCTGAAAATTACGGTTGTAGGTTTCTTTTAGTTTGTTGATCACTTCGCTTACTTTCTGCCCCAGCAGCGGCACATCAGTTCCGGCTTCATTTTCTTTGTAGGGAACTTTAAATCCACCGCCCAGATCGAGGAACTGCAGTTCGGGAAAATGTAGAACGAGGTCAAAGAAAATATCTGCCACTTTCATAAACACTGAAACATCTTTGATCTCGCTGCCGGTGTGTATGTGTAAGCCAACAATATGCAGGGAATGTTTTTCTGCCAGTAACAGGATCTTGTCTATTTGTTCGATGGGGATGCCGAATTTACTTTTCTCATGCCCGGTAGAAATTTTCAGGTTACCGCCGGCCATAATATTTGGGCGGAGGCGGATACCAACTGGATAGGAGTGTCCGTATTTTTTTCCGAACTTTTCCAGGTTCGACAGGCTGTCAATATTCACGTTTACCCCCAGGGCAACCGCTTCTTCTATTTCGCTGAAAGCGATGCCATTACTGGTGTACAGGATATTTTTTTTATCAAAACCCGCATAAATGGCAAGGTGTACTTCGTTAATAGAACTGCAATCAATATTGCAACCCAGTGAACGGATATGTTTGAGGATATTGATATTGGTGAGCGCCTTACAAGCATAAAAAAACCGGGTGTTGTTTGTATCAAATGCCTGTTGCAGTTTTTGATACTGTTCTGTTATTTTTTCGGCATGATACACATACACAGGTGTACCATACTCATTGGCAATGTTGATCAATTGTTCTTTGGGGATGGTTGCTGACATATTGCGAAGATAGGAGGGGATTGGGATTGGGAAATTTTGGAATTGGGAAATTGGGAAATTGCAATTTCAAAATTTCCCTCCCGGCTTAGCCGGGACCAAAATGCCGTTATTCAGGAGCTTGCTCTGGGTTGCTTTCTTCATCGCTTCCTTTCTCTTCTTCTTTGATGATCAGCTCTCCGTCTTCGTTAACGGTAACTTCTGATACATCTTCGGTCAGCATTTCGTCAATTGCTTCTATTTCGAGGGCTTCTGCTACGGGCTGGTCGGTAAAATCTTCAGGGTTAACAATGGTGCCTTCCACAATCTGATCGGCCAGTACTTCCCTGATCTTTGGCAGATCGGCAGGTGAGTTGATGCCAAAATAATCCATGAAGTTTTTGGAAGTGGCGTATACCAGGGGTTTGCCCGGCATATTCTCGTTACGTCCGCTGATGAGTACCAGTTCTTTCTCCAGTAATTTCTGGATGCTGTAATCACTGTTCACTCCGCGGATAGCCTCTATCTCACCTTTGGTGATGGGCTGTTTATATGCAATGATGGCAAGGGTTTCGAGCGCCGCGTTGGAGAGGCGTTTCAGAAATTTATCGCCATTCAGTTGTGCAATGGTTGGGTGATAGAGGGGCTTGGTTAAAAATTGCCAGCCGCCACCGCTTTGTTTTACTTCAAAAGGATAAAATTCAGAATCATATTTCTCACGGATGCCTTCCAGCGCACTCTCTACCTGGTCCAGCATGATCCTTTCTTCCAGGAAGCCGAAAGTGTTGTTGATCAACTCAACAATGTCCAGTGAACTTAACGGTTTCTCGCTTGCAAAAATGAGAACCTCTATGTGTGGTATGATCTGGCTGATTTCCATGGTTAAAAACAGAATTTGAAAATATGCTAATTTGAAAATTTGAAAATGGGAAACAATGATAAGTAAAATGTACCGGCAATCGATTACATTTTCAAATTAGCATATTTTCAAATTTTCAAATTGATTTATCCCTGCAATGCCGCTGCACCACTCACGATCTCGGTTAATTCGGTAGTAATGGCAGCCTGTCTTGCACGGTTGTAACTGATCTTCAGGGATTTCAATAATTCGTTGGCGTTTTCGCTGGCTTTGTCCATCGCTGTCATTCTTGCGCCGTGTTCGCTGGCATTCGCGTCTAATACCGCTTTATATAATTGCGTATTCAGGATCTTCGGCATCAGTTCTGCGATCAGTTCTTCTTTGGCCGGTTCAAAAATAAAATCAGATTTTTTGCCACCCGCTTTTTGGGCCACTTTAGGAATAGGCAGGAACTGTTCTGCAGCAAAACGCTGGGTAGCAGCGTTTTTAAATTCGCTGTAAATAATTTCAACTGCATCAAATTCTTTATTCTCAAAAGCTTTCATAGCAGCCTGTGCAGCGGTCTGCACGTTTTCAAATGCCAGGTTATGAAACAGATCTCTAAAGCTGGCATCGGTAGTGTAACCGGCTTTGCTCAGACTTTCAAATCCTTTCTTACCAATATTCCAGATAGTCACTTTCCCTTTTTTTAACTGCTCAGGATACTTTTCTGCAGCAGTGCTTTTGGCTAATTTAACAATATTGGCATTATAACCACCACATAATCCCCTGTCGCTGGTAATTACTATCAATAATACATTCTCAACTGCTCTTTCTTCGGCCAGTTTCAGGTTGGTGCCACTTTCAATATTGCTTACAATATTACTCAGCATTTCCTGCAATTTCTGGGCATATGGCCTCATTTGGGTGATGGCATCCTGTGCACGGCGTAATTTTGCCGCACTCACCATTTTCATCGCTTTGGTGATCTGCTGGGTGCTCTGTACACTCTTGATCCTGTTACGTACCTCTTTTAACTGTCCTGCCATTTTTTTAAAATTTCAAGTTTTATGATACTTGTTTTTGGTCTTTGGTCTTTAGTCTTTGGTCTTTGGTCTTTGGTGCATTGGCGTATTGGCTGTTCATTGACAATTCACCATTCACAATTGCCCACTCACTGACTTTAGTCTTTGGCCCTTGCTCCTTGCTCCTTGCTCCTTGCTCCTTGCTCCTTGCTCCTTGCTCCTTGCTCCTTGCTCCTCGTTTTAAGGCTGCAAAAGTAGCAGAATCGCCCTGAAATTCCATCCTTTACGGCAAAAATACCCGAACCGTGGATAAATCGGGAGATAACAGCAGTTTCTGGCCATTACTATCGGCGCCCGTTGCCAGAAAAGGGGTTTGATTTTACGTTTTCGATAGTTAAAAACGGTATGCCAGGGCCAGGCCGGTTGGGGTGGGTTCCAGATGCCAGTTGGTGGTATTTTTTTCAAGCAGCTTACCGTTTCGGCGATTTTCGGCGTATTGGATGATATCGAAGACCAGCAGAAAGGCCCCCTGTAATACTAAGCTGTTGCCGTATCCTGTTGGCTGGTCGCTCTGCAGGCGATTGCCCCTTTCTTTCAGGTATAGGCCGGTCATAATATAAGCTGCATCCAGCCCGGTATTCAATAACAGCAGTTTCTCTATCTTTTGCTGCTCCTTCAGATTCCTTTCCTGTGTATGAATGCCTGTTAACTGTTTTTTGGCCGCCAATAAACCCATCCCCGCCACTGCCATGTTAACGGTATTCCAATAGGCATTCATCTGGTGAAAATAATGGTCGCTCCCCTTCGCATTGCTTGCCGATATGCTGCCCTGTATAATATTGGCTCCTGCCCAGGCTGCCAGAACCCAACTATTGTTTCTTTGAAGGGCTGCTCTTTCTGTAGCAATAGAGTCCTGGAACTGTTGCTGGGCCGATACTGCACCGGTGAGAAACAGAGCAAAAGCGAACAAGATACATTTCATCCGATGGAACATTTTTTCGTTAACTAATTGATAAAGATGCACTGATTCTGAATAGGCGATTGCCCTCAGTTCAAATTCTTTACCTTTGGCGGCTCTCAATTGGGGTGCCAAATTGGCTCAAAAAAAATTTTCGCATCCTTTTTGACTGTTAAAATTTTTAATTAGACCAGACCAAGCTATATGTTGAAGTTTATATCGAAGTTATTCGGGGGCAATAAAAGTGAGAAAGACGTCAAACAGATGTTGCCCATCGTTCAAAAAGCCAATGAGTTTTTCAGGCAATACGAGGCATTAACAAATGATGAGTTACGGAATAAGACCGTTGAATTCCGCCAGCGTATCAAAGAACACCTGACAGAAATAGATGCAGAGATCGAAAGCCGTAAACAGGAGGCTGAAGCGCTTGCCGCAACAGACATACACCACCGCGATACGATTTACCAGCAAATAGATAAACTTAAAAAAGACCGTGATAAAAAAATTGAGGAAGCCCTGGCTGCCATCCAGCCCGAAGCTTTTGCAGTAGTTAAAGAAACAGCACGACGGTTTTCAAATAATACAGAGCTGGTAGCTACTGCCACTCCGCTTGACAGGGAATTTAGCGTGGTAAAAGAGTATGTGACCATCTCGGGCGATCAATCCATTTTTAAAAATACCTGGACAGCCGGAGGCGGAAAAGTTACCTGGAACATGGTGCATTATGATGTGCAGTTAATTGGTGGTAGTGTATTGCACCAGGGTAAAATTGCAGAAATGGCAACGGGTGAAGGTAAAACGCTGGTATCAACCTTACCCGCCTACCTGAATGCATTGGCCGGCGAAGGGGTGCATATTGTAACTGTGAACGATTACCTGGCGCGAAGGGATAGCGAATGGAACGGAACCCTGTTTGAATGGCTGGGTTTAAAAGTAGATTGTATTGATAAGCATGAGCCTAATAGCGAAGCCCGCAGAAATGCTTACTTAGCCGATATTACCTATGGTACCAATAATGAATTTGGTTTTGACTACCTGCGTGATAACATGGTACATACACCGGAAGAAATGGTGCAGCGCAAACACCATTTTGCCATGGTGGATGAGGTTGACTCTGTGTTGATTGATGATGCGAGAACGCCTTTGATCATTTCGGGTCCGATAGGACATGTAACCGGTGAGCAACAATTTTTTGAGCTGAAGCCAAGAATTGAGAAACTGGTAGAAGCACAGAAAAAGGCCACTAACCAGTTCTTAAATGAGGCAAAGAAAAAAATAACCGAAGGCAATGATGATCCTAAAGATGGTGGACTGGCCCTGTTCCGCGCGCACCGTGGTTTGCCGAAGAACAATGCATTGATCAAATTTTTGAGTGAGCCGGGTATGCGGGTAAAACTGCAGAAAGCAGAAAATTATTATCTCGCCGATCAATCGCGTGAAATGCCGAAGGCTGATGAAGAACTTTATTTCTACATTGATGAAAAAAATAATTCGGTTGAATTAACAGATAGAGGTATCCAGCTCATCACCCGTTCAGGAGAAGATCCTAACTTCTTTATTCTGCCGGATATCAGTCTGTCGTTGGCAGCAACAGATAATGATGCTTCTTTAACCGCAGAAGAAAAACTGCATAACAAAGAATCGATCATCAATGATTATTCTGTTAAGGCCGATCGTATTCACACCGTACAACAATTATTAAAGGCCTATACCTTATTTGATAAGGATGTAGAATATGTGGTGATGGATGGTGGTGTTAAAATTGTGGATGAGCAAACAGGCCGTATCCTTGATGGCCGCCGTTATTCAGATGGTTTGCACCAGGCCATTGAAGCAAAAGAAAATGTAAAGATCGAAGCAGCTACACAAACCTATGCAACGGTAACATTGCAGAACTATTTCCGTATGTATCACAAATTAGCGGGTATGACGGGCACGGCAGAAACTGAGGCCTCTGAGTTGTGGGATATTTATAAATTAGATGTGGTAACCATCCCCACCAATGTTCAGGCCATACGTAAAGACGAACAGGATCTGGTGTTTAAAACCAAGCGTGAAAAATTTGGTGCGGTAATAGATGAGATTGTTAAATTGGTTGCAGCAGGGCGCCCGGTACTGGTAGGTACTACCTCGGTTGAGGTAAGTGAATTGCTGAGCCGGATGCTTCGCCAGAAACAGATACCGCATAATGTATTGAATGCAAAACAGCACGCGAGAGAAGCACAGATCGTAGCTGAAGCCGGTTTTGCAGGAGCCGTAACCATTGCAACCAATATGGCCGGCCGTGGTACGGATATTAAACTCGGACCTGGGGTAAAAGAAGCCGGTGGACTGGCTATCCTGGGTACAGAGCGGCATGAATCGCGCCGTGTAGACAGGCAGTTACGTGGCCGTGCCGGTAGACAGGGAGATCCGGGATCTTCATTGTTCTTCGTATCATTGGAAGATGACCTGATGCGTATGTTTGGCAGCGAACGTATTGCGAAGGTGATGGACTTTGCCGGTTATAAAGAAGGCGAAGTGATACAGCACAGCATGATCACCAAATCAATTGAACGTGCACAGAAAAAAGTGGAAGAGAACAACTTCGGTATCCGTAAGCGTTTGCTCGAATATGATGATGTGATGAATAAACAGCGTACCGTGATCTACAGCAAACGTAACCACGCCTTGTTTGGAGAACGTTTGGCATTGGATCTGGATAATGCTTTGTATTCAGTAGCAGAAGGACTCGTAAATTCTTTTAAAGAGCAGAGTGACCATGAAGGTTTCCGCCTGGCAGGGATTGTAAATTTTGGTATTGATACTACCATCACCGCAGAAGAATTGAATAAATTATCTGAAGTTGATCTTACTGAAAAATTATACAGCGAAGCGGCGGCTGATTACGAGCGCAAGAAACTGGAGTTGATGACACAGTCTATTCCTGTGTTTAAAAATATCAAACAGCAACAGGGTTCAAGAATTGAGAATGTGATCGTTCCGTTTACTGATGGCCGCCGCGGCATTCAGGCGCTGGCCAACATGAATAAAACACTTGAAACCCAGGGTGCTGAAATGGTAAATTCTCTGGAAAGAACGGTTACGCTTGGTTTTATAGATGATGCATGGAAAGAACATTTACGTTCTATGGATGATCTGAAACAAAGCGTACAAACCGCTACCTATGAGCAGAAAGATCCGTTGGTGATTTATAAAATGGAGGCTTTTGAACTCTTTAAAAAAATGGATAGTGAAGTAAACAGGGATATTGTTCAGTTCCTTTGCCATGCAGGCATTCCATTGAATGAGGGCGATGAATTAAAAGAAGGTCGCCAGCAAAAAACCGACATGAGCCGTATGAGCGCCAATAAAGAAGATGTAGATGCGCCACCAACAGAAAATGATTATTACGATCCAACTCCGGTAAAACAACAGCCGATACATGTTGCACCAAAAATAGGAAGGAACGACCCTTGTCCTTGCGGAAGCGGGAAGAAGTATAAGGCGTGCCATGGGAAGGAGAGTTAATTAGTAATTAATAATTAGTAGTTAGTAATTAGGTGTTTTTACTTGTAACTAACACTTATTTTTCACAGAAAGGCATTTACTATGTTTGACAGTAAATGCCTTTTTTATGTCCCGGAATAATATTGTTCTTGATAAGAGCTATCTGTTTGCGCTGAGGGTGGTAAAATTGTATGTTTACTTAAGGAAAGAGAAGAAAGAATATCATCTCTCCTCCCAAATTGTAAGATCCGGAACTTCGATTGGCGCCAATATAGAAGAAGCTACTGGTGGCTCGTCAAGAAAGGATTTTAAAGCAAAATTGGATATTGCTTATAAAGAAGCGAGGGAAACCAGGTATTGGATCAGGCTATTCAGAGATAGTGATATCTTAGATGCTAAATTAGCCGGATCTTTGCTTAAGGATTGCGAAGAGCTAATCAAATTATTAACAGCTATCATCACTACATTAAAATCAACATAGCGTATATTCAATTACTAACTACTAATTATTAATTACTAATTAATGAAACTCAACCAATACATCGACCACACCATCTTAAAACCAACAACATTAATTGCAGACATCGAAAAGCTCTGTGCCGAAGCAAAGGAATATCAATTTGCAGCTGTTTGTGTGCCGCCGAATTTTGTGAAGAAAGCCAAATTGTTATTGGAAGGTAGTGCCGTTAAAGTGTCTACTGTGATCGGTTTCCCGTTTGGTTACTCTGCTGTGGAAGCAAAAATTGCAGAGATCTTATTGGCTATTGTGGATGGGGCAGATGAACTGGATGTGGTGATCAATATTTCGGCGATAAAGAATAACGACTGGCAATATCTTGCAGACGAGATCAATCATATCATGCCGATCATCCGGAGTAAAAATAAAGTGATCAAGGTGATCATTGAAAGTGGTGTGCTCACAGATGAGGAGATCATTAAATGCTGCGATATTTATGGGCTGGCAGGAATTGATTATTTAAAAACATCAACCGGCTATGCAGAAAAAGGAGCCAGTGTGGAAGCGGTGAAATTATTCAGGAAACATTTGCCTGATAATGTTCAGATCAAAGCTTCGGGAGGTATACGCGATTATGCATTTGCCAAACAATTGGTTGATGCAGGCGCCACCCGTTTGGGCTGCAGTGCAGGCGTGGCAATTGTTCAGGGAGCCCCTGCCGGGGATATCGGGTATTAATAAAACAGGTTGCCACTTTTCTTTCATCCCGGTTCTGTATCTTACCTTTGGACTCAATTTGTTATCTTACTGAAAATAATTTTTATGCGGTGGCTGAGGATACCGGCTTTATTGATCTTATCTATTGTTTTCGGACAATGGGCGGCTGCATGCGATTCTGTAATTATCAGAAAAGATACGCGGCTGGATGTGTTAACAGCCAAACAGGTACAACTTAATAAACGCGCAGCCATGCTTAACGGCAACGGCCAGTATAAAGGCTACCGGATACAGGTGGTAAGCACTACAAGGAGAGACGAAGCGTTTAAGATAAAGACTGATCTGTTAACAAAATTTCCGGATCAGAAAACCTATGTCATGTTTCAATCGCCCAGCTTTAAAGTAAGGATGGGTAACTTTATAAAAAAAGATGATGCCGAAAAGCTCAAGGCAGAATTAAACAGGCTCTTTCAGCATGGCGTTTATATTGTAGAAGATGCAATTGAATACACGCCAAAGGATGATGATGAGCCAACACCTCAATAATAAAGCATGTTACAACAAACAATAAAACAATTAGCCAAACAATATGCAGATGAGTTCATCAACATCCGTCATCACCTGCATGCACATCCTGAATTAAGTTACCAGGAGTTTGAGACAAGTAAATTTGTTCAGGATAAACTGCGTTCTTTTAATATATCGTTTGAGGTAAAAGCTACAACCGGTGTGTTAGGAATTATCCGGGGAAAAAATCCCGATAGCCGCGTTATTGCCCTGCGTGCCGATATGGATGCATTGCCCATACAGGAGGAAAATGAAGTTACTTACAAATCGCAAAACGCAGGTGTTATGCATGCCTGCGGGCACGATGTACACACCACCATTTTATTAGGTGCCGCTAAAATTCTGAATGAATTAAAAAATGAATGGGAAGGGACGGTGAAACTGATTTTTCAACCAGGTGAGGAAAGGAACCCCGGTGGCGCCAGTTATATGATCAAAGAAGGTGTGCTGGATAATCCAAAACCCCAGGGCATTTTTGGTTTGCATGTGCATCCGGGGCTGGATCTTGGAAAATTAAGTTTTAGAAAAGGTAGAGTAATGGCGAGTGCGGATGAATTATATGTTACCATTCGAAGTAAAGGCGGCCATGCGGCTGCGCCGCATTTAACTGCCGATACAGTATTAACCGCCTCACAATTGATCGTGAGTTTGCAACAGGTAATATCAAGAAATAATAATCCACTCTCACCGTCTGTATTGTCTATCTGTTCTATACAGGGCGGACATACCACCAACGTAATACCAAGCGAAGTAAAACTGATGGGTACTTTCAGAGCCATGGACGAAGCATGGAGAACCAAAGCGCACGACCTGATACGCAAACAGGCAAAGGGAATTGCAGAAGCCTCTGGCGCAGAAATTGAGCTGCATATTGATGTGGGATATCCAACAGTTGATAATGATCCTGCGCTTACAGAAACAGGCTGGCAATTAGCTAATGCCTATATGGGTAAAGAAAATGTAGAGGAAACCGAAATACGCATGGGTGCTGAAGATTTTGGATATTATACGCAGGTAATACCCGGTTGTTTTTACCGCCTGGGTGTACGGAATAAAGAAAAAGGCATCATACACAATGTACATACTCCGCAATTTAATATTGACGAAAGAGCCATTGAGACCGGTATGGGTATGATGGCATGGCTCGGAGTTTCCGCAAACGTATAAAGATTGAAATTTAAGGTATAAATACCTAATCTGCGAATATTTTAGAACAGTAGTTTTATGGCATCAAATGGAGCCTTATGGAACTACAGATTATTCATGAGAAAATATACACGGTAAGAGGTCACAAAGTCATGCTCGACTTTGATCTGGCAGAGCTCTATTTGGTAGAAACTAAACGATTAAAAGAAGCGGTACGACGGAATATTAAGAGATTCCCCCCCGATTTTATGTATGAACTTACCCAACAGGAATATCGTTTTCTAAGGTCGCAATTTGCGACCTTAGAAAAAAAAGGGCGCGGGGCATATACTAAATATCTGCCTTTTGCTTTTACAGAGCAGGGTATTTCTATGTTAAGCGGGGTGTTGCATTCTGAAAGAGCCATTGAAATGAATATTGCCATCATGCGGGCCTTTATAGCCATTCGCCAATTTGTTCTTCAGTATAATGACCTGGCAGAACAGATAATAGAAATCAGGCAGTCGGTTTCCAATCACAATGAGCAATTAAACCAGATCTATGATGCCATTGAAAATCTGCTTGATGAAAAGGCAGAACAAAAAAAATGGAACGAAAGGGAACGCATTGGCTTTAAAAAATAATTGAACTACCTAAAACTAACCCGCGCCTTTGCGTCTTGGCGTGCATTTTTTCACGCCAAGGCACAAAGGCACGGTTGGTTCTTTAAGGTTGCAGGTGGCGGCTTTAAAACTGCCTTTATGCTATCATTTTAATATATCGTATTTTTGCAATTCCGGTTTCAGCGTAAATGTTCAGTAGCGAACAAGGCGCTGAAGTGAGTGACACAACCAAAGCTGATTTTTGTTGTGTTGCCGGTAACCAAAAAAGAATCTATGGCCAAACATAACGATCTGCGAAGGGAGCAGGCGTTGGAATATCACTCCAGCGGACGTCCGGGAAAAATAGAAGTGGTTCCTACCAAAGAGGCCAAAACACAACGCGATCTTTCATTGGCATACAGTCCGGGTGTAGCCGAGCCCTGTAAAGAAATTGAAGCCAACCCCGAAGACATTTATAAATACACGGCCAAAGGAAACCTGGTTGCGGTAATTACCAACGGTACTGCAGTTTTGGGCCTTGGCGATATTGGCGCTGAAGCCAGTAAGCCGGTGATGGAAGGGAAGGCTGTATTGTTTAAAATATTTGCAGACATTGATGTGTTTGATATTGAGATCAACGAAAAAGACCCTGAAAAATTTGTACAGATTGTAAGAGCGCTGGAGCCAACTTTTGGCGGCGTTAACCTGGAAGATATTAAAGCGCCGGAATGTTTTTACATAGAGCAGGAACTGAAGCGGCAGATGAATATTCCCGTGATGCATGATGACCAGCATGGCACCGCCATCATTAGCAGTGCGGCCATGTTGAATGCATTGGAACTGCAGAAGAAAAAAATTGAAAAAGTAAGATTTGTGATCAATGGTGCAGGCGCTGCTGCTATGGCCTGTATCCAGTTATATGTTGCGCTTGGCGCTAAGTATGAGAACTTTATTGTGTTTGATAAAGACGGTGTATTGCATACCGGCAGAACAGATCTTGGGCTGATAAGAGAAAAGTTTGCGGTAAAGAAAAGTGACTGGACGCTTGATAAAGCCATGAAAGATGCTGATGTGTTTTTAGGCCTGAGTGTGGGAAATGTGGTTACACAGGATATGGTGAGGAGCATGGCCAAAAACCCGATTGTTTTTGCGATGGCCAACCCTGATCCGGAGATCACATATGATGAGGCAACGGCTGTGCGCAAAGACATTATTATGGCCACGGGACGGTCAGATTATCCCAACCAGGTAAATAATGTATTGGGCTTCCCTTATATTTTCCGTGGAGCATTGGATGTGCGCGCCACGCAGATCAATGAGGCTATGAAACTGGCTGCCGTAAAAGCTTTGGCCGATCTGGCCAAATCGCCCGTACCAGATATTGTGAATATGGCTTATAACCAGAACAGCATGTCGTTTGGCACGGAATACATTATTCCAAAACCATTAGATCCACGGTTATTATCCGCTGTTGCACCAGCGGTTGCCAAGGCTGCCATAGAAAGCGGTGTGGCACAAAAAACAATTGCTAACTGGGATGCGTATGCGCTGGAACTGAATAAACGTTTGGGACTGGATAACCAGTTGATCCGCGCCATTGGTAATAAAGCGCGCAAAGATCCAAAAAGATTGGTGTTTGCAGAAGCTGATAACCAGAAAATACTGAAAGCGGCCAGCATTTTATATGATGATGGTATTGCTTACCCGATATTATTGGGAGATCCTATTAAGATCAACCGCATTGCGGAGGAAAATAATATTGACCTGGCCGATATTCCCATCATTGATCCAAGAAGTGATGAGATGGAACAGAAGCGGGAGTTTTATGGTGAACTATTTTTTAAGAAACGCCATCGCAGGGGTATTAATAAATATGAGAGCCTGAAGATAATGAAAGACCGCAACCATTTTGGTTGCATGATGGTGGAAACAGGTGATGCAGATGCCATGTTATCGGGCCTTACAAAAAATTATGCTGAAGCTATCCGCCCTGCCCTGCAGATCATTGGTACAGAGGAAGGCGTGAAGAAGATTGCCGGTATGTATTTATTGCTTACCAAGAAAGGTCCTTTATTCCTTGCAGATACTACGGTAAACTTTAATCCAACTGCCGAAGAACTCGCTGATATTACCATGATGGTTGCCAAAGAAGTGCGCAACTTTAACCTGGTACCAAGAATTGCCATGTTGAGTTACAGTAATTTTGGCAGCAGCGATTCGGCTGAAGCAAGGTTAGTTGCAGAAGCTACCAGAATACTGAAGCAGCGCAATCCTTCCTTAATTGTGGATGGAGAGATGCAGGGCAGTATGGCATTTAATAAAGAGATCCTGCGTGATAACTATCCTTTCAGCGAACTGGTGGATGAAGATGTGAATGTGTTAATGTTCCCTAACTTAACATCCGGTAACGTTACCTATAACCTGTTAAAAGAAATTGGCGGTGCCGATGCCATTGGACCGATCCTGTTGGGATTGAAGAAACCGGTACATGTATTACAATTAGGAAGTACTGTACGCAGCATCATTAATATGGCCATGATTGCGGTAGTAGATGCCCAGTTAAAATGCCGGATCAATACAGATGAAGTGGTGCAGAAGAGTACGTGGTGGAAGAGGTTGAAGAAACGGAAGAAATAAAACCAATTAGTAATTAGTAATTACAGTTGGGTTAATTAAAGCAAGGATCTTAAAATTTTAAGTAGTTATTACTAACTACTAATTATTAATTACTAATTAATCTCATGTCATTTTTCACACATTTCGGTACCTACTTATTAATGCTGAAGGGCATGTTTACCAAGCCGGAAAACTGGCGCATGTACTGGAAAGAATTCATGCACCAGTGTGTAGAGATAGGTGTAGGCGCCTTGCCGATTGTAGTAATTATTTCATTGTTCCTTGGAGCGGTTACCACTGTTCAAACGGCTTACCAGATTGTGAGTCCGTTGGTGCCTGCCGCTACCATTGCACAGATTGTAAGGGATAGTATGATCACCGAATTATCGCCAACGGTGGTAAGTATTGTACTGGCTGGTGTAGTTGGCAGTAAGATTGCCAGTGAGCTGGGTAATATGCGCATTAGCGAGCAGATAGATGCATTGGAAATTATGGGTATCAACACAAAAAGTTACCTGGTAATGCCCAAGATACTGGCATCATTAGTAGTAATACCCTGCCTCATTGTGATCTCTGCTGTGCTGGGAATATGGGGTGGCCGTACGGCGGGTGCCATGTCGGGTATTCTGTCTACCGATATTTTTGATATTGGGTTAAGGCAGAATCTGAATATGTACAATATCAATTTTGGTATTTATAAAGCATACACTTTTGCATTTATACTCAGCAGCATCCCGGCTTATTTCGGGTATAATGTGAAAGGCGGCTCTTTGGAAATTGGCCGTGCCAGTACGAGTGCAGTAGTTGTGAGTTGCATACTCATTCTTGTGGCAGATTATGCACTGGCTTCGCTTCTCCTGTAAGTTTCTTTTTTAAATTTTTTGCAGCAACAAGTACTTGTTACATTTAGTGTAGCAAAATGGCATTTGTTTGCCTGTATAAGCAGCAATGATTTAGTAAACTGACTAATTAGTATGAATCCCGGTTTTCAACAATTTCAAAAACAACTCACTAACCCGATCAGGTTCAGGTTGTTTATGTTGCAACGCCTGCCATCTGCATTGTTTGCCGGCTTGCGCATTAAAGCATTGGATGATAAACATGCGGTAGTTGCCGTAAAATATAAATGGTTTAACCAGAACCCTTTCCGATCTATGTATTTCGCCATTCAGGCAATGGCCGCAGAAATGAGTACGGGACTGCTGGCGTCAGGACAGGTTTACCGGCGAAACCCTCCGGTAAGTATGCTGGTGGTAGGACTGGAAGCGAAATTTGTAAAGAAAGCAGTTGATACCATTTCATTTACCTGCCACGATGGTGATGCAATTGATAAAGCCATTGAAGATTCCCTGGCAACAGGAGAAGGCAAAACGATAACCTGTCATTCTACAGGTACCAATGAAGCCGGAGAAGTGGTTTCGGAGTTTTGGATAACTTGGAGTTTTAAAGCGAAAACTTGATCAAACCTCACCCCCTGAAGGGGTATGAGGGAGTGTGTTTATTTTTAACAGGTTATAAAAAATCCTCGCGGGAGGGAACTAAGTTCCCCCTTCGGGGGGCGGAGGGGGTATGAAACTATCATTTCATGGCGCAGCCAGAACAGTAACAGGTTCCAAGCACCTGATCACTTTAAAGAGTGGTAAACGTATTCTGTTAGACTGTGGCCTGTTCCAGGGCCTGGGCAGGGATACGAATATGCTGAATAGTGATTTTGGATTTGATCCGCGCACCATCAATTACCTCATTTTAACGCATGCACATATTGATCACTGCGGGTTGATACCCAAACTGGTGAAAGATGGTTTTTCAGGAGTGATCTATTCCACTCCCGGAACAAAAGAACTGGGAGCTGTGTTACTGGAAGATTCTGCAGAGATACAACGCGACGATACAAAATTCATTAATAAAAGACGCGCCAAACAGGGATTGCCACCTTACGAACCCTTGTATGATTTAGAAGATGCAGCCAAGGCGCTTGAACTGTTTAAAACAGTAGAGTATGGTGAGTGGACTGTGATTGGAGATGGGATAGAAGTGTTGTATACAGATGCAGGACACATCATCGGCAGCGCGGCCGTGCACCTGCGTATTAAAGAAGATGGTAAAACCACCCAGCTAACATTTAGTGGTGATGTGGGACGTTATAATGATGCTATCCTCCGCTCACCGGCTACGTTTCCGCAGGCGGATTATATTATTCTTGAAAGTACTTACGGCAATAAACTGCATGACGAAGTGCATGGCGTGCCGGATAGCATGCTTCAGTGGATAGAAAAAACCTGTATCGAAAAAAAAGGAAAACTCATCATACCGGCATTTAGTGTTGGACGTACACAGGAATTATTATTTGCCCTGAATCAGCTGGAACTGGAGAACCGTTTACCTTCTTTACCTATTTATGTTGACAGCCCTTTGAGTAAAGAAGCAACAGAAGTATTAAAAAATTACCCGCAGTATTTTAATAAACGTATCAGGAAGATCATGCTGTCTGATAAAGATCCGTTTGATTTTAAAGGATTGAATTTTATTAAAACTGTTGATGAAAGTAAGGCGTTGAACGATCTGCCGCAACCCTGCATCATCATTTCGGCAAGTGGAATGGCAGATGCTGGAAGGGTGAAGCATCATATTATGAACAATATTGGTGATAAGAAGAATACCATTCTTATAGTGGGCTATTGCGAGCCTAACTCTTTAGGCGGGCGGTTGATGAACGGTGCAAAAGAAGTAAAGATCTATGGAGAAATGTATCATGTGGTGGCGGAAGTAGGACAGATGCGCAGTATGAGCGCCCATGGCGATTACGATGATCTTTGCCAGTTTCTTTCCTGCCAGAATCCGGCGCTGGTTAAAACACTTTTCCTGGTACATGGTGAGTATGAAGTGCAGTTGGATTTTGAGGGGCGATTAAAGCGTAAAGGATATAAAAATGTACTGGTTCCTAAAATGCATTTTGAAACAACTTTATAAAATCTCCAATGGCAGAGATTCTTATGGTTTAATTATCATTCATAATGACAGGCACTGATTCTATTCTTTCTGAGATCACAAAAATATTTCACCGGCACTTTGGCGGGCCAGATCATATCGTTCGTTCACCGGGAAGGATTAATCTTATTGGTGAGCATACCGATTATAATCTTGGGTTTGTATTGCCCGCTGCAATAGATAAAGCTATTTATGTGGCCATCAGTAAAAGAGCTGATGATGAAATTCATTTGTACGCAGCAGATCTTGCCCAGTCTTTTCAAACAAGTTTACAATCTTTAAAACCCACCGAGCAGCATTGGCCCGATTTTATATTGGGTGTGGCCGATCAATTGCATAAAGCCGGCCATCAACTAAGCGGCTTTAATGCAGTGGTGATGGGCGATGTGCCATTGGGTGCAGGTTTATCTTCTTCAGCAGCTGTTGAATGCGCCACTGTATTTGCGCTGAATACAGTTTTTAATTTGGGATTAACACCCATAACAATGGTGCAGTTAGCACAGAAAGCGGAGAATGAATTTGTAGGAGTGAAATGCGGTATCATGGACCCCTTTGCGAGCATGTTTGGGAAAAAAGGACAGGTGATACGGTTAGATTGCCGTTCACTTGAATATGCTTATATGCCTTTTGATACAACTAATATCGGGATCATATTATTCGATACGGGTGTTAAACATTCACTTGCCTCATCAGAATATAATTTACGCAGACAGGAGTGTGAAGCAGGTGTTGCTGTAATGCAAAAAAAATACGGTGCCATACAAAGCCTGCGTGATGCTGATATTGGGATGGTGAATGATTGTCTGAAAGCAGGAGATCCGATAGTATACAACCGATGCCGCTTTGTGGTAGAAGAAATACAGCGCCTGCGGGATGCCTGCGATGATCTGGTAAAACATGATCTGGTATCTTTTGGAAAAAAAATGTTCGACACCCATGATGGCCTCAGCCATTTATACGAAGTAAGCTGCCCCGAAGCCGACGCATTGGTTGATATGGTTAGGAATGAAGATTCAGTATTAGGTGCCAGAATGATGGGTGGTGGCTTTGGAGGCTGTACCATTAATCTTGTAAAGAAGGAAAAAATGCAGGAGTTGATCAATACCGTATCAACCAAATATGCCGATCAGTTTGGCCATGCGCCCAAAAACTATGTAGTTACTATTGACGATGGAACATCGTTGATAAAATAAAAGCCCGCGATTTACCATTTATATCCACACCAAAATGTATACAGAAAGGATAACTGCTTATTCAGATAAAATCAGAAACTATAAGACCGAACAAAAAAAGTATGCAAAACAACTGGGCTTTATCAGTGTGCTCCGGCTTTTGTTATTCCTTGGTTTTGCCTGGTTCCTGTTCCTTGCTTTTAAAGCAAGATTCAGCGGGTATTACATGGTTTATTCTTTACTGTGTATCATCGCCTTCATCATTTCGGTAATCCTGGCAGAATCTATCAAAGCTAAAAATGCATTACTTCAGCAACTGATCCGCATCAATGAAAACGAGGTCAATGTGCTTAACGGCCTTCCTTCCTCTTTTGATAATGGAGCCATGATGGCGCCAGCTAAAGGCTTTACGGTTGATCTCAATATTTTTGGCAAGCATTCCCTGTTCCATTTATTAAACCGCACAGGCAGTAAGTGCGGCAAACAGGCGTTGGCTAACCGGTTAACAGCGCCGTTTACCAATACGGCTGATATCCGGAATTACCAGGCATGTATGCAGGAATTATCGAGAAAGATAAACTTCAGGCAACAATTACTGGCCCATACACTTTTATTAAAAGAAGAAGGAGCATTAGAACAACTGCAATCGCAAATACAGGCAGATAAATTTGCTGAGCTGCAAAACAGGTTTTGGTCAACAATGATCATTATCTGGCCGTTAGCCGGCTTTTTTTTGATTGTATATTCAATATGGGTTGATAGTTATCGTTTATTGCTTTTGTTTATGATTCTCGGCTTGTTTTTGTTGTCGTTTATTTATAAAAAAACTACTGAATTATACCAGCACATTTCAAAACGCAGTTACCTGTATAACCAGTATGCTGTTTGTTTCCGGCTGATTGCGGATGAATCTTTTGAGCATCCCTATCTTCAAAAAAAACAAAAAGAAATTGCAGAAGCTGCCGGTGCCTTTAAGCGCCTGTCTAAGCTGGGCGGCTTGTTTGATCTCAGGTTAAGTCTTTTCTCCATATTCATCAATGGTTGGTTTCTGCTCGAATTATTCTGTGCCCGTGCTTACCTCAAATGGAACCGTGAATACCAGTTCAGTATCGAAAAATGGTTTGAAACAATGGGGGAGATAGAACTGTTAAATTCTTTGGCAGGGTTTAGTTATAATCACCCCTCCTTTATTTTTCCTGATGTGGCAGATGACCAATTATTGATAGAGGCAAAAGGCATAGGCCATCCGTTGATGATGGAAAACGATGCAGTGGTTAATGATATGAAGATTGGTGTTGCAGCCCGGCTGCACCTTATTACCGGTTCTAACATGTCGGGCAAAAGTACTTTTTTAAGAACATTGGGGCTCAATATGATCCTTGCGCAATTGGGTGCACCGGTGTTTGCTAAAACCTTTGTTTTTCGCCCGGTTCGGTTATTAACTTCTTTTCATCATATCGATTCGCTTGAAGAAAGCACTTCTTATTTTTATGCGGAACTGAAATGTTTGCAGGAGATCATCCAATCTTTACCCGCACAGGTACCGGCTTTGGTTTTGTTGGACGAGGTAATGCGTGGCACCAACTCAAAAGACAAGCACGATGGCACTGCACTCCTGATCAAAACGATATTGAACTATGATTGCCTTTCGTTCATTGCCACACATGATACGGAGTTAGGTGTGCTGGCCGAAATGCATCCTGGTTTAATTGAGAATTATTGCTTTGAAAGTGAATTGACCGGCACCGGGCTTCATTTTGATTTTACCATGCGCAAAGGCGTTGCACAAACCAAAAACGCCACTTACCTGATGCAGCAAATGGGGATTATTTAAATAAATTGATTCTTAACGCATGTGGTTTAAACACATAGTTACATAGGTCAGGAAACAGGGTATATAGTTCACTATGTTTCTTTCCGGGTTTCCTATGCACCTATGTGTTTTAAAAAAGATTCGAAATAACGTGTTGTGCTATTGAAGAAGTTATTAAAAAAAATCTCTGCGCTTACGCTGCATCCCTGTTCTCTGCGATGAATTGAATCGGTTGATTAAAGCAGGCAGGTTCTCTTATTGCAACCAAAATGTAGTGCTGTATTTAATAGAACGCGTCAACTACTAAGTAAGATGAGATATAGTTAATTCCTTACGACCCATGCGGTTCCTGGTGCTCCTTACGTTACAGCTTTGCTCTCCAACACTTATAAATCCAAAAATCACTGAAACAGATTCATCTATAATAGCTGGCGCGCTGATTATGCAAGGTTTAAAGTGGTGGCGCAAAGAACGCAATGGGCCGCAATGATCGCAAAAGGCCTTTGTGTATTTCACACAATCCCTACTTAAAAATGAAATTAACCCGGTAAAACCAGAAATGATTGCATCAATAGCTGATTTAAATAGAGCACAACACGTTAGCAAGTAGTCGATAGTGAGTAAATTGTAATAGCACAGCATCTTAACTTTTACTCAAGCAATTTAACCACCCTGGTCATTTTACCATCGGCATTTACACCTTCCAGTACAACCTGTAATTTTTTGCTGAAGTCATTATTAAAAAACTGGATCCTCACGCGCGGATTCTTTTTGTTGGTGATCACATAAGGGTTCCAGTATAAAGTGGTGCGGATATCTGTTTCAAAGGTTTCATTGGGTTTATCGTACTGCGGACTGTAAAATTCTTTAAATCTGGAGTACCCACCCAAAACAGTACTCTCCATACTTTTGTTATCAGACGATGAATTTTTTGAGTCGTTCCCTTTTCGAGTATAGATGGCAACAGCTCCGCCACCGATCGATCCAAAGAAAGGAGGCCTGAATACTTTTACCATGGCAATATCTCTTACATTGATCGATTGAACCATACTAATATCCGATTTCATCTCATTCAGAAACAGGTCTGGTGTGCTGCCACGCCAACTCAGGCTTACCTGTGAACCTGTACCTGAGATCATTAGCCCTGCCACTCTGCCTTGTAAAAAAGATAAAACGTCTATGGAACTTTGAGCCGCCGGATCGTCAAGCATGTTAAAGGAATAAGCGTCTCCACCCGCGAATAAACCTGATGTATATTTTTCTTCAAGGATCTGATCTTTCGATTTAGTTCTTGATTTTACGATCACTTCCTGCAAAGTAGTAGAGGCCATTCTTCTTTTTAGCTGTTCCTGCTGATCAAGAAAATAATTCATTTTCAATTTGGCCAAACTGTCGCTCCAGTTAAAATTCCGGTAGGTATCCGGGTACTGTATTTTTTTAAGAACCTGTCTCAATAACCCGTTTTCAAACTTCACCTGCAACAGATCTTTTAGTTTATCATTGCCGTTAAAGTTGTAAAGTATCCTGGCGGTATCATAAAAGAACGTTCCTTTCTCTTCAAAGAAGCCATCTTTCTGAACCGGCGTAAAAAGAAAATTCTTACTGCTGTCTTTACCAACAACAATCATGTTTAACACAACAGGTGCGGCGGTGCTGATAGATTTCATGCCGTATACTTTACCCGTAATTTTCAGCAGATCAGTTTCTATCGGATATTGAACTTTTGGCAATACGCCCGCTTTGATCTTATCCCAGTCAAACCTGCGCCAGCCATTGGTTAGCATCACAAGGTCAAGATTAGCGGTTACGCTGTCTGCATCACTTGAAAGATAATAAGCAGGGTTATATATTTTCCCTTTGATATCACTGCTTAAAGTGAGATCAGAGTAAATGGTGTTTACATCGGGTGTAACAACAGATGCGTCTGTAACAGCTACAGACATATTTGTAAAAGCTGTGTCAGAAACAGAGATATCGAATACATTTTTACCTCTTCTCTCAAAACTAACTAATTGTGATGTCACTTTCGCATTAAACTCGTGCAGGCGGTTATTGGTAAAAATAACCCTTTCTGCCACAGGTATCCAGTCGGAAGTAAATAAGGAGAACTGCAAAATGCCGGTAGGCATTTCGTCAATAGGTACGGCCGCATTAAGCAGTATTTTTTCGGTTGCGTTCAGGTTAACTTTATAAAACAGGGTCTGGTTCATATGAACCAGCAGGTTCATACGTTTAAAATTGTCTGGTGCATTCTGTGTCCGCTCCACCTGAACAATGGCTTTGTCGTTGGTTGTTGTGATGGATAATCTTGCGCCCTCAGATTTGGTAATTAAAACGGGTGTAGTGCCTGTTTTCCCGTTCTCATCTGTCCAGTTTACCTGGTATTTTTCTCCCGGTTTAGATGTTAGCATAAAACTGCCCATCCCATCGTGCTGTACTTTCAGGGTGTCTATTATTTTGTTCTTATCATTTACCAAAAAAGCTTTGATCAACACCGGCATGCCATATTGGTTTGTTGCTTTAAAAGCTACGCGGGTATTTAGGCCCTGTATGATAAATCCACCTTCCGGAAAAGTTTCTACCCTTGTTTTTAATACAACCGGTTTTTTGTTCTGACCGGTAACGCCGGTGTTGATGGTAAGGTTCTTTGAATAAGCATACGCCGAATCATCATTCAGCATCCATCTTGTATAGGCTTTTACATGAATGAAATTGCCCGAATAATCTACCGGAACATCGAACGATCCTTTTGCGGTAGACTGGTAAAGCGGTGCAACAGTTTGTTTCAGCATCCTGCCTGTTGTGTCGTACCATTCTACGTAAACGTTTTTACTTAACCCGGTTAATTCTGTGCCCGATAAGATGTAGATCTTATACCAGATCGTTTCTTCTTTGTTATAGATAGATTTATCGAAATGAATATGGATCTTCTCTGTAGGAAACTGTTCTGCATAAACCGACATCATAGAATCGATCTGCTGTGAGAAACCTTCCTGTATCATAAAAACAGTCAGAATGGTTACCAGTAAACGGGAGAAGCGTATTGTCATACCATTTAAAATTGTCTTGCAAGATAAATTGTAAGTTGAAAGAACCGCTATATTTTTTTGCCAAAAAAGGTTAAATTACACTTCCCTTTTCAATTCTATCAATCTATCATTCACTCATTCTATCAATATAATATGAAAACCGTTATCATCACCGGCGCCAATGGGAACCTGGGTTCTGCGGTAACAAAAACATTTCTCGAAAAGGGATACAAGGTGGTGGCCACTGTAATGGCAGAAACGATGATCGCTGATTTGCCTGCTCATCAGAACCTTGAAGTACAGGTAGTAAATCTTGCAGATGAAGCGGCTACAGCCTCTTTTATAGCGGCTGTTCTTAAAAAATATCAAACCGTTGATGCTGCATTGATGCTGGTGGGTGGTTTTGCCATGGGCAATATAGCAACTACTGCCATTGCTGATATTCAACATCAGATTGCTTTGAATTTCGAAACTGCTTATCATGTTATCCGCCCGCTGTTTCAGCATATGATGGAAACGGGGAATGGGCGATTGGTTTTTATTGGTGCAAGACCGGCCATTGAAGCATCGCAGGGGAAAAACCTGATAGCATATGGTTTAAGCAAGTCGTTGTTATTTAAACTGGCCGAATACCTGAATGAAGAAGCAAAAGGAAAGAATGTAACTGCTACCGTGGTAGCGCCATCTACACTGGATACGCCATTGAACAGGAAAAGCATGCCGGATGTTGATTCGTCAATTTGGGTAAAGCCTTCGGACCTTGCAGCGATACTGGAATTTGTTGTGTCTGAAAAATCTGCTGCGTTGCGTGAGCCGGTTTTGAAGGTGTATAATAATGCCTGATCAACAGATGCTTATTTGATTTGTATTAAGTATAAGCTTAACCGCGATGGCGCAAGGGTTAAATTTTATTTAATATTGTTTTTTTAATGATCAATAACACAACCATTACAATCATGCTTACAGAAAACCTCGCTGTATTGTTTGAAAGAGATATTGAAAAAGTTAAGAAAGAGATCAGCTCATATACGGCTGAAAGCAAACTTTGGTTAACGGCCCCACAGATCAGTAATTCGGGGGGCAATCTTTGCCTGCATTTGTTAGGCAACCTGCAACATTATATCGGCGGCGTGTTGGGTAATAGCGGGTATATCCGTAACCGGCCGGAAGAATTCAGCCAGAAAAATATTCCTGCAAAAGCTATGGTGCAGTCGCTCAATCATACATCTAATATAGTTACGCAAACCCTGCGTACCCTCACTGCTGATCAACTCTCGTCAGAATACCCTGAAAAAGTGTTTGACTATTCAATGACTGTACAATATTTCCTGCTCCATCTACTCGCACACCTTAACTATCACCTGGGGCAGATCAATTATCATAGGAGATTGATGGGGAGTTAGGAGTTTGGAGTTAGGGGTTTGGGGTTTGGGGTTTGGAGTAATTTGATTATGTACAAAGGTACTCCAGACTCCAAACTTCTAACTCCAGACTAATTAATCAGCTCATTCTGCTTTTCGTCTACATTGATCAATTTATAGGAAGCGGAATTTTTAGCGAAGGAGATCAGAAATTCGGTACCAATATATTTGCCGCGGTATTCATATAAGAAGATCTGGTTGCCGTCTTCCTCCACCTGGCCAATAATGGTGTTCTCTACATTATTATAACTGTAAGTGATCCTTTGCTTTAAGTCGGCAAAGGACTTGCTTTTGTGCTTGTTAAGGTATTCGAAATTGCTCTGCTTCAAATTATAAGATTAAAATGATGATCTGATCTTTTCCGAAACCGCTGTCTACCAGCATGGCAGCATGGTAAGCTACGTAAATTGTTTAATTTTGTTGCATAAAACCTGCAGAACAGGAAGCTGTTTTTATGATTTTTTTATGGACAGTTTTTTAAAATGTTGGTTTTCAATAAATCGCTATCTTGTTATGGTAATCACATAAGTAGCTGAGACTAAAAACATATAAGAAAATCTGTAAATATCCTGATGACGCAAGGTACCCCCCAAAATACCGAAGCCGCAAGACTGGAGGCATTAAAATCATATCATATCCTGGATACGCAGGGAGAGGAGGCATATGATCGTCTTACTAAACTTGCTTCACTCATCTGCGAAGCCCCTATTTCTCTCATAACACTGATTGATGACAAAAGACAATGGTTTAAATCCAAAGTTGGGTTAACCATTTCTGAAACGCCGCGTGAAGTGGCTTTCTGTCTTTATGCGATACAGGGCACCACTATTTACGAAGTGGAAGATGCTGTGAACAATGAACTGTTCAGGAATAATCCATTGGTAACCGGAGATCCGCATATCCGCTTTTATGCAGGGTGCCCACTGATAGATGAACAAGGCTTTGCACTCGGAACCTTATGTGTAATAGACCGCATTCCCCGAAAACTGACAGATACTCAGCGCGAATCACTCAAATTGCTTGCTACCGAAGTGATCTTATTGATCCAGGAGAGAAGGCAGATAGAGCATCTGGAGAATTTTGAAAAATTATTTAAACTCTCCAACGATCTCATCGGCGTAGCAGTAACGGATGGCTACTTCAAAAAGATCAACCCGGCTTTAAAAAAAATACTTGGATGGGAAGAGGACTATTTTCTCAGAACTTCGTTTTACGATTTTGTTCATCCGGATGATTTAACCAGTACCCGCAGAGAAATTGAAAAACTGGCATCAGGAGAAGTAACCATCAATTTTAGTTGCCGGTTCCGGACTGATAAAGGTTCATACAGAACTATCCAGTGGATGGCAACCCCTGAACCACAAACGGGCTACCTGTATGCAATTGGAAGAGATATTACAGACGAGAGGGCCAGAGAACTGCAGATACTGGAGAGTGAAAACAAGTTTCGTTCTTTTTTTGAGAACTCGCAAGGATTGATGTGTACCCATGATCTGGACGGAAAATTCATCACTATCAATGCAGCAGGCGCCCAACTGTTAGGATATACAGTAGATGAATTGATAGAGAAAAAACTCTTTGATATTGTTCCGCCTGCCTATCATACACAGGTTTATGATTACCTGGCAGAAATCAGTGAAAAAGGAAAGTCAACGGGTTTGATGGCAACTGTTCACAAAAACGGTTCGATCCGCGTATGGTTGTATAATAATACAATAGAAAAAAACAGCGATGGCTACAGGTATGTGATTGGTAATTCTGTTGACATCACAGACAGGCTCCAGTTGGAAAATGACCTGAAGCGGACCAAGGAGATGCTGGAAAAAACCAACCAGGTAGCCAGAATTGGCGGTTGGGAAGTGAATCTGGAGAAAAAACAGGTATTCTGGACAACCGTTACCAAACAGATACATGAAGTGCCGGATGATTATGTTCCGGATCTTGCAACAGCACTCCACTTTTATAAAAAAGGAGAAAGCGAGGAAAAGATCCTGAAGGTATTCAATGAGGCAATGGAAAAGGGAATTGCTTATGATATTGAATTGCAGTTGATCACGGCCAACGGCAATGAACGATGGGTAAGAGCCATTGGAGAAGCAGAAATGGTAAACGGTAAATGCAAAAGGGTATTTGGCGCTTTCCAGGATATTGATGCACGCAAAAAGATTGAACTGGCTCTTGAAATGAATGAGGCCCAATACCGCGCTTTTTTTGATATTTCGCCGGTAGGGATCTCTATTCACAGGTTCGAGGATGGTAAATTCTTAAAGGGTAATGAAACATTGTTCAACATGATGGGTTACAGTGAAGAAGAGTATCGTCAACTTTCTCACTGGGATATCGCTTCACCGAAACGTCATGATAAAGAGATAGAGCAATACCAGGTATTGATCGATACCGGACGATATGGTCCGTATGAATCGGAATACATGCATAAGGATGGACACGCTATACCTGTGTTGCTGAATGGTATCCGTTTTACAGACGTAGAGGGAGAAGATCAGATTTATTCTGTGGTACAGGATATCTCTGTTCAGAAAAAGATCGAAAAAGAACTGAGTATAGAAAGGTCCAGGTTAGCCGCATTTGTAGAAACTGCACCCGCGGCTGTTGCCATGTTTGATAAAGAGATAAAATATATAGCGGCAAGTAACCGCTGGATAGAAGAATCCGGCCTGGTTGGGAAAAATATCATTGGTATCTCTCATTACGAAGTAACACCGAATATCCCACAGGAGTGGAAAGAGGTACATGCCCGTTGCCTGGCAACAGGCGATGTTGTGCGTAAGGAAGAAGATATATGGCGCCCACCCGGATGGAGCCATGACCAGTACCTGAGATGGGAAGTAAGGCCATGGCACCTGCCTGATGGGTCTATCGGCGGCCTGATGATATCCAGGCAGGATATTACTGAACTCTGTTTGCAGCGCGACGAATTGCAAACGGCTAAAAAAGCGGCAGAACAGGCCAGTCTTGCCAAATCCGAATTCCTTGCCAGTATGAGCCATGAAATACGTACACCATTGAATGGCGTGATCGGTTTCACCGACCTGATACTAAAAACCAAGCTGAACGATACACAACAGCAATACCTGACCATCGTTAACCAGTCGGCCAATACCCTGCTAAGTATCATTAATGATATCCTTGATTTTTCAAAGATCGAAGCCGGTAAACTGGAACTGGAAAATGAAAAATGTGATTTGTTTGAGATAGCCAGCCAGGCAGCAGACATCATCAGCTTCCAGATAAAACAGAAACAACTTGAAATGCTGTTGAATGTTTCTACCGAACTGCCAAGATTTATCTGGACAGATGCGGTACGCCTGAAACAGATACTGATTAACCTGCTGAGCAATGCTTCCAAGTTTACAGAACAGGGAGAAATAGAACTGAAGATTGAACCCCTGACTGATGCTACGCAAAAAGAAGTAACAATCCGTTTTGAGGTAAGAGATACAGGTATCGGCATCCGGCCCGATAAACAACAAAAGATCTTCCAGGCATTTTCGCAGGAAGATGGCTCGGTAACGAGGAAATATGGCGGTACCGGCCTGGGACTTACCATCTCAAACCGTTTGCTGGCAATGATGGGTAGTCAGTTACAGTTACAGAGTAGCCCGGGCAAGGGCAGCCGTTTTTATTTCGACCTGAAGCTTACTGCAGAACAGGGGCAATCAAGCCGCTGGGCAGATGTTTCTTTTATTAAGAAAGTATTGATTGTAGACGATAACGAACATAACCGTACCATCCTTACCCAGATGCTCTTGTTACAGAATATACACGCAGATATCGCCAAGAATGGTATAGAAGCCCTGCAGATACTGGAAACAGGCAAGAAATATGATGTGATATTGACGGATTATCATATGCCGATCATGGACGGGCTGGAAACCATTCAAAAGATCAGGGACAACTTTTATGCAACGGCAGAACAGCAACCTATTATACTGTTATCCAGCTCATCAGATGATGAAAATATAATCAGGCGCTGCCGGGAACTACAGGTATCGGGACGGCTGGTTAAGCCTATTAAACTGCAGGATTTATTTATGGCTTTATCAAAGCTGGTAGTGCAGAAAGAAGATACCGAAAAAGCGCCCGCAGACAATGCTGCCGGTGTTAACCTGGATAAACTGCGTATTATGATTGCCGAAGATGGAGCAGTGAATATGTTGCTGGCGAAAACCGTTGTTCAGCACATTGCTCCCAATGCAGAGATCGTAGAGGCAGTTAATGGAAAGGTGGCTGTTCAGTTATGCAGCGAACACATGCCTGATATCGTTTTCATGGATATACAGATGCCTGAAAAAAACGGCTATGAAGCTACCCGCGAGATCAGGCTAATGGAAGCGGGAAAACATATACCTATTATAGCTGTAACAGCTGGTGTTGTAAAAGGAGAGAAGGAAAAATGCATTGAGGCGGGCATGAACGATTTTATTCCCAAACCTTTTGTTGAGAATACGATAAGAACAGTATTCAATAAATGGGTACTTCCTGTAGCGGATGTTAACGGGTCCGCAGGTATTGAAATGAATAACACTGAAATGAAAGAACATATTGATTTAGACAAGCTCCGGGAAATTGTTGCGGGCGATGAAGCTTTACTGAAAGAGTTTTTATCCTCGATAGAAAATGAATTGAAAAAATCCACGCAGGACCTGGAGAATTGCTTTCAGCAAAAAGATCTGAAAGGACTGAAATCGGGCGGTCATAAACTAAAAGGCACTACACTTGCCGCAGGATTGGACAAACTTTCTGTTAAAGCAAAAGCCATCGATGCACTTACCGGATTTGACGAAAATTATATCGTCGGTCTGTTAAACGGGTTCCGGGAAGAGACAGAAATTATTTTCGGGATTATTAAAAAATATTCAGGAAGATGACTTATGTCATTTGTTGACAAGAAAGGATTTCCGATGATTTTCGCGTATTTCATTTTTTTTTGAAATTAGGCCCGCAAATATTTGCGCACTTAATTTTTTTCATATGAAATTCCGTAATTTGGGGTGGGTATAAAAAATGAAACCCGATTACCGAGCATGGGAGCCATTTCATTGATTGCATTAACGGTTGCCGCCGTTGCATTTTCTGCAGGAGGTATTTTAATCGGCCAGCTATTAGTAAAAGGAAGTAAGAATGTACAAAAAGGCCAGGCTTACGAATGCGGCATTCCCACTGTTACTTCTCCCTGGCATCAATTCAATGTTGGTTATTATCTTTTCGCCCTCTTATTCCTGATTTTTGACGTGGAACTGATATTCCTGTATCCATGGGCTGTGGTAGTTAAGAAAGTTGGTATGGTGGCCCTGTTCGAGATACTGGTTTTTATATTCATTTTGTTTATGGGTTTTTTATACGCACATAAAAAAGGAGCTTTAAAATGGAGCTAAACGGAGCAATGGTGGCAGATAATAAAGAATTTCCCGGACAGATCCTTCAAACACCCGGTGGTGGCGTTGTAGTGAGCACTTTTGACAGCATCATTAACTGGGCGCGCTCCAATTCGTTATGGCCACTCACTTTTGCAACCAGTTGCTGCGGTATTGAAATGATGTCTGTGGCTTCTGCCAAATACGATTTTTCAAGGTTTGGTTTTGAAGTGGCAAGAGCTACGCCCAGGCAGGCGGATGTGATCATCATTGCCGGAACTATTGTAAACAAAATGGGGCCGGTACTTAAAAGATTATATGATCAGATGGCCGATCCAAAATATGTGATCGCCATGGGCGCCTGCGCTATCAGCGGCGGCCCATTCTTTTATAATACGTATTCTGTAGTGAAAGGGGCAGACCATATTATTCCTGTTGATGTGTACATCCCCGGATGTCCGCCAAGACCGGAAGCTTTGTTACATGCACTAATCACCCTGCAGGAAAAAATAAAAAGCGGTTTAACAAGAGAACAGATTCGCGAAGAATCAAAAGCATAGTGTTAAAAGAGTAGTATGACGAACGAAGAAATAAAAGATTTTATTACCAGTGTTGCTCCTTCAGCAACTTTCGATGAAACAGGCGAGTGGCTGAATATACAGACCGAACCTGCAACATGGAAAGAACTGGCGCAGCGGCTCAGGAGTTCATCAGAATTTCAGTTTGATTATTTGTTCTGTCTTACCTGCATCGACTGGAAAACACATCTTACCGTTGTGTATCATTTGTCTTCCAGCGCTCACCGTCATACCATAGTGGTAAAGGTGAAAGCAGATACTGCTAATCCTGAAGTAGAAACGGTATCAGATATATGGCGCACCGCAGAATTTCATGAAAGAGAAGTATTCGAACTCTTTGGTATAAAATTCCTGCATCACCCTGATCTGAGAAAACTGATATTAACTGACGATTTTGAAGGGTTCCCATTAAGAAAAGATTTTGAGGATCCGATCAACATGATAAAACTATAGTCTGGCAATGTACACGCAAACAGAGATCATAAAAGATACTACCGGTAACGGTCCCGAAGGAGAACTGGTGATCAATGTTGGCCCGCAACACCCTGCTACCCACGGTGTGCTGCACCTGGTGATAACGCTGAATGGCGAAACGATCAAAAAAATTGAACCGCATCTTGGCTATATCCACCGCTCCATAGAAAAAATGTGTGAGAGCCTTAATTACCGGCAGTTTATTTATGTAACCAGCCGGATGGATTATCTCTCAGCACATATCAATAACCTGGCCTGTGCCATGTGCGTAGAAAAAGGAATGCAGATTGAAGTGCCCGCAAGAGCTAAAGTGATCAGGGTGCTGATGAGTGAATTAACACGTATTGCATCGCACGAACTATGGCTGGGTGCTATGGCTATGGACCTTGGCGCATTCACTCCTTTCTTCTATACTTTCCGCGAACGTGAAACGATCAATGAGATCATGGAAGATACCTGCGGTGCAAGACTTACCATGAATTATATGGTGCCCGGCGGTGTTTCCATTGACCTGCATCCCGGGTTTCAGCAGAAAGTAAAAGCATTTGTAAAACAGTTTAAAGAGCGGATCGGTGAATATGATGATCTGATCACCAATAATATCATTTTCCAGAACAGGATGAAAGGAGTGGGCATTCTTAGCAAAGAAGATGCGATCTCTTATGGTTGTACCGGTCCCGTTGCAAGAGGCAGTGGTGTTAATTCAGATATCCGTAAAATATATCCTTACGAAGTGTATGATACGGTTGAGTTTGAGGAAATATTGGAAACCGGTGGCGATTCATTTGCCCGTTATTTGGTTAGAATGAGAGAAATGAGCCAGTCTATCAGAATTATTGAACAGTTGATTGATAATATTCCCGAAGGTGATTTCCAGGCTAAAACAAAAGCGGTATTGAAATTACCCAAAGGAGAATTTTATACAAGGGTAGAAACAGCGAGAGGAGAACTGGGTGTTTATATTGTGAGTGAAGGTGCTACATCGCCCTACAGGATTAAGTTCCGCTCACCCGGATTTTCGAACCTGTCTGCTTTAGACCATATGGCAAGAGGCAGTAAGATCGGAGACCTGATGGCAACAATGGGAACGCTGGATTTAGTGATACCGGATATTGACAGGTGATGGGTGCGGTCGGGACGCTCAAGCGGCCTGAACGCAGGAACAACTTTGTGAGTAGTGAATGGTGAGTGTGGTCGGGACGCTCAAGCGGCCTGAACGCTAAAAACAACTTGTGAATTGTGAATTGTGAATTGTGAATTGTGAATTGTGAATTGTGAATTGTGAATTGTGAATTGTGAATTGTGAATTGTGAATGAAAGTGTTATGCAAGATACATTCACCATTGCCAATTCACAACAATGAATAATCAATCAGGAAATAAATTTCGCGATGTTTAGTTTAGAAGGCATAACAGGTTCAGTTCATCAATGGCTATACAGTGTATTATCTCCTACACCCGCATTACTGGCAGAGTGTGCAATAGTGATTTTGCTGGCCATTGCTTTGTTTGCGGCACTTGGACTGGTGTTGGTACTGATGGAAAGAAAAGTGGCAGCGCATATCCAGATACGCCTTGGGCCTAACAGGGTTGGCCCGGGGGGCATGTTTCAGACTGCTGCAGATACACTGAAGCTGATAATGAAAGAAGGATTGACGCCGGATAAGGCAGATAAATTTCTTTTCAACCTGGCACCTTTCCTGGTAATGATTGTTGCCATGCTTTTGCTGGCACCCATTGCATTTGCTAAGAATTTCCAGATCTGGGATATTAATATTGGTGTATTATATGTATCGGCCATTTCTTCTCTTTCTGTAATTGGCGTGCTGATGGCAGGATGGGCCAGTAACAATAAATATTCTTTACTTGGCGCCATGAGAAGCGGCGCACAGATCGTGAGTTATGAATTGTCTGCAGGCTTATCTATTTTATCCATTGTTGTTTTATCCGGAAGCCTGCAGTTATCAGATATCATTGCTGCACAGCAAAATGGCTGGTGGTTGTTTAAAGGGCATATCCCAGTGATCATTTCATTTGTGATATTCATTATCGCTGTAACAGCAGAAACCAACCGTGCACCATTTGACCTGGCAGAAGCAGAATCAGAATTAACAGCAGGATTTCATACAGAATATTCAGGAATGCGTTTTGCACTTTTTTTCCTGGCAGAATACATCAACATATTTATTGTTTGCGGTATTGGCGCCACATTATTCCTGGGTGGATGGATGCCCTTACACATCGGGCATTGGGAAGGTTTTAATCATATCATGGATTATATTCCGTCATCTATCTGGTTCTTTGGAAAAACTTTCTTCCTGATATTCCTGATCATGTGGTTCCGCTGGACCTTCCCACGGTTGCGTATAGATCAGTTATTGAATCTTGAATGGAAATACCTGTTGCCAATAAGCATGTTCAATTTAATATTAGTAACAGTAATAGCGATATTAGGATGGCATTTCTGAGTTTGGAGTCTGGGGTTTGGAGTTTGGGGTTGTTGTGGGTTTGGAGTTTTAGCGTAGGTTAAAACTGACTGAATTGACTTTAGGGCAACGATAAAATATTTTGAAGAGATAGAAACGGGACAGTATATATAGTAACTGAATAAATTAATTGAATAAAACAGATATTTTAAAAGCAAATTTTTTAAAAAGAACCCCAAACCCCAAACTCAAATCCAAACCCGAAAATGTTTTTGAAAGAATATATAAAGGATGTTTATAACGGTGTTACTTCACTGCTGAAAGGCATGCGGCAGACCGGTCATTATTTCTTTCATCCAAAAGAGATCATTACTGAACAATATCCTGATAACCGTGCCACACTTAAACTGGCTGAGCGTTTTAAAGGAGAGGTGGTAATGCCGCACGACGAGAATAACGAACATGCCTGCACAGGCTGTACCGCCTGCGAACTGGCTTGCCCTAACGGAACCATCAAGATCATTACCAAATTTGAACTTACACCTGAAGGCAAGAAAAAGAAAGCCATCGACACATTTGTTTATCACCTCGAATTGTGTACCATGTGTAATTTATGCGTACAGGCCTGTCCGTCTGATGCAATAAAAATGGCGCAGAATTTTGAACATAGTGTGTATGATAGAAATATGCTGACCAAAAAATTAAATAAACCCGGATCAAAAGTTAGGGAGGGCATTGAATAATGAGTGCATCTGCTATTATATTTTACCTGATTGCTGCATTCCTGCTGGGCGCAGGTTTGCTGGCTGTTACCGCGAGAAAAATATTCCGCGCTGCCATCTGGCTGCTGTTTTCTCTGGTAGGTATTGCTGCTTTGTATTTCTGGATGGAGGTTGAATTTGTTGCCGCAGTGCAGATCATCGTTTACGTGGGCGGTATTGTGATATTGATCATTTTCTCTATCTTTTTAACACAACAGTCGGGCGAAAAAATGCCTAAGCCACCTTTGCAGAAAACCATCTTCTCTGTGCTGGCAGCCTTGTTCGGATTGGGTTTTGCCTATAACCTGATTGCAGGCTATGGATTTGCCGAATCTAATGATCAGCCTTTCAAAGTAGCTGTATCCGATATCGGCACACAGATGCTGAGTACCACAGAACATGGGTTTATTCTGCCATTTGAAGTAGTGAGTATGCTATTGCTTGCGGCTATGATAGGTTGTATAGTAATAGCCATGAAGAGTAGTAATCAAACCAATATTGCCTCACCACAAAACAGGGAGGGAAACTGATATGAACGGAGTGCCTTTAACACATATTTTATTTGTAAGTACAGCCCTGTTCTTTATAGGCATGTATGGATTGTTTACCCGCAGAAACATGATCACCATGCTGATGTCGATAGAACTGATGCTGAACAGCGTGAACATCAATTTTGTGGCATTTAATAAATACCTGTTCCCTGCCAAACTGGACGGTATATTCTTTACCATATTTATTATCACCATTGCTGCTGCAGAAGCGGCTGTGGCCATAGCTATTATTATCAACCTTTACAGAAGCCATCAATCCATTGACGTGGATGATGCAACCGAAATGAAATTCTAAATAGATGTCCAACTACGCCTACATATTATGGATCCCCCTGCTGCCGCTGGCAACATTTATTGTGTTGGGACTTTTCGGCCGCAAATACTTTAAAACTTTTTCAGGAACGATAGGCACAGCATCATTGCTTGCCTCAACGGTTTTGTCGTTTATTGTTGCCAACCAGTATTTTTTTGTTGATGGTAAAGTGAATGGCATTTATCAAAAGATCGTTGCGTTAAAATATACCTGGCTTGAGTTTTCTCCTAACGTATCTATTGATATGGGTATTATTGTTGACCCCATTTCTGTGATGATGCTGGTGGTGGTAACGTTTGTTTCGCTGATGGTGCACCTGTTCAGCCTGGGGTATATGAAAGGGGAGGAGCGCTTTGCTACTTATTACGCATTCCTGTCGCTGTTTACTTTTTCAATGCTGGGTTTGATCCTCTCTGGTAATATTTTTCAGGTGTATATTTTCTGGGAACTGGTGGGTGTATCTTCTTTCCTGCTGATCGGTTATTATTTTGATAAACCTTCGGCTGTAGCGGCTTCCAAAAAAGCTTTTATTGTAACCCGTTTTGCTGATCTCGGTTTTCTCATCGGCATTTTATTATTAGGTTTTTATGCCGGTACCTTAGATATCGGAACACTCATAGAAAAATTAACCAATGCACAATCGCCCGAATTTACAGGCATGGCTACTGCAGGGTTCTTAGGTGTATCGGCGCTTACATGGGCATTGGTGCTGGTTTTCATGGGAGGTGCAGGTAAATCTGCTATGTTCCCGCTGCATATCTGGTTACCAGATGCAATGGAAGGCCCCACACCTGTATCTGCATTAATACATGCTGCCACTATGGTAGTAGCGGGTGTATACCTTGTTGCAAGGTTATTTCCTGTATTTAATATGGATGCTGCCGCTTTGCAGGTGGTAATGTATACAGGCGCTTTCTCCGCTTTGCTGGCTGCTGTAGTTGCCTGCACACAAACCGATATTAAAAGAGTGCTGGCATATTCCACTATGTCGCAAATAGGTTATATGATGTTTGCACTCGGTGTTTCAAAATATGGCGGTGAAGATGGATTAGGGTATATGGCATCTATGTTCCACCTCTTCACACATGCTTTCTTCAAATCATTATTATTCCTCGGTGCAGGCGCTGTAATACACCTTGTGCATAGTAACGAGATGAGTGATATGGGCGGATTAAGAAAACTGATGCCGGTAACACATATCGCATTTCTGATTGCCTGTTTGGCCATTGCAGGTATTCCGCCATTTGCGGGTTTCTTCAGTAAAGAAGAAATATTAACGGCAGCATTTCATTCAAACAAACTCATTTATGGTGTAGCGTTGTTTACAGCAGCGCTTACGGCTTTTTATATGTTCCGTTTATATTTTTCTATTTTCTGGAGTAAAGAATCTACAGCTCATTTGCATGAGCATGGAGAAGGTACCCTGTCTATGAAACTGCCATTGGTTGTTCTGGCTGTTTGTGCGCTTGGTGTTGGATTTGTTCCTTTCTCCAATCTTATCACTTCTGATGGTGTGGCTTTGGAAACACATACCAACCTGATGTTCTCTATAGCCCCGGTAACCCTGGCAGTGATTGCTATACTAATTGCAGCCAGCCTGTATAAAACACAAAATGATAAACCGGCAAAACTGGCTACTGCTTTCGGTGGTTTTTACCGGGCAGCAAAACATAAGTTTTACATGGATGAGTTATACCTGTTTATCACCAAAAAGATCATCTTCCCACTGGTTGGGCAGCCGATTGCATGGGTTGACAGGAATATTGTAGATGGATTTATGAATTTGCTGGCAACGGTAACGGGAAAGATCTCAGAATTGATCAAAGGATTACAATCAGGTAAAGTGCAGAATTATGCATTGTACTTTTTTGGCGGCATTGCGGCAATAGCCGTGTTATTTATTTACTTATGGAAATGATTATCGCATGAACCTATCATTACTCATTATACTGCCTTTGATTACAGCGCTGGTAATCCTGTTCTGTAAAGGACTGAAACAGGTAAGAACAGTTGCTTTGATTGGTTCCGTAGCTCAATTGGGCCTGGCAGTATTTTTATTATGGGCATACTGGCAGGAAAGAGCAGACGGCAATGCGGCGCCGATGTTATTTGAGTTTGACTATACCTGGTTTGCTGCATCGCATATTAATTATCATATTGGGGTAGATGGTATATCCATTGCCATGATCCTGTTAACCGCTTCCGTAGTGGTAGCGGGTATCCTTGTTTCGTGGACGATGGACAAACTGAGCAAAGAATTTTTCTTCTTACTGCTGCTGTTAAGTATGGGAGCGTATGGTTTCTTTATTTCATTAGATCTCTTTACACTGTTTTTCTTTTTAGAAATTGCAGTGATCCCCAAATTTTTACTCATCGGCATCTGGGGCAGCGGCAAAAAAGAATACAGCGCCATGAAGCTGGCATTGATGCTCATGGGCGGCTCTGCATTGGTTTTTGTGGGATTGCTGGGTGTTTATTTTCAAACAGGCACATTTGATATTCTGCAGATCTCGCAAATGCATATACCGCTTGAGGTACAGAAATTTTTCTTCCCGTTTGCCTTTGTTGGGTTTGGTGTATTTGCTGCACTGTTCCCATTTCATACCTGGGTGCCAGACGGGCATGCTTCTGCGCCTACCGCCGCTTCAATGTTCCTCGCGGGTATTTCTATGAAACTGGGCGGATATGGCTGTTTACGTGTAGCCACCTTCCTGATGCCCGATGCGGCGCATGCTTATTCATGGATCATCATCTTACTCTCCACTATCGCAATCATCTACGGTGCCTTTGCTACGATGATGCAGACCGATCTGAAATACATCAACGCTTATTCCTCCGTTAGTCACTGCGGATTTGTGATACTCGGCATCGGCATGTTAACACAAACATCCATCAATGGTGCGGTGCTGCAAATGGTATCGCATGGTTTGATGACGGCTCTTTTCTTCGCGGCTATCGGCATGATCTATAGCAGAACACATACCAGGATGCTGGCACAATTAGGCGGCTTATTAAAAGTGATGCCTTTTATTTCTACTGTATTTGTAATTGCCGGTTTATGCTCTCTCGGTTTGCCCGGTTTTAGTGGCTTTGTGGCCGAGATGACTGTGTTTATGGGCTCATGGCAAAACCCCGATACCATGTACAGGCTGGCAACTATTTTGTCGTGTGCGTCTATTGTAGTAACCGCTGTATATATTTTACGGGCTGCCGGAAAAACAGTGATGGGACCATTGGGCGATGATGCCTACAGGCATTTACCCGATGCAACATGGAATGAAAAACTGGCCGCAGGTATTTTAATAATAGGTATTGTATTGATAGGTGTGGCTCCGTTCCTGATCAACCAACTGATAGGCCCTGGAACAGAAACCATTATGTTACAGGTAGGAAAAGCCATTACCCTTAAATAACAAGAATGATGTTAGACGATTTCTTCATATTACTGAAACAGGAGCTGGTGATCACAGCCATCATCTTCCTGCTGTTGTTTATTAAACTGGGTAAGGACCGGAGTAATGAAAGCCTGCTCAGGATCATTAATATCCTGTTGTTTCTGAACCTGGCAGCCGGGTTCTGTTGTGGCGGAGAGGGCATGCTCTTTAACGGGATGTTCAGAACAAACCCATTGATCGTTCTCGAAAAAAATATTTTAAACCTGGCTATCTGGCTCATATCACTGCAATCCTATTCATGGCTGAAGACACATAAACATGTAATTGAATTTTACCTGCTGCTGCTCTCAACCTTGCTGGGTATGTTCTTTATGATCTCAAGTGGCAACCTGCTGATGTTCTATCTTGGTCTCGAAATGTCAACCATTCCGTTGGCGGCGGCAGCAAATTTTGATCTGTCTAAAAGGCAATCATCCGAAGCTGCCATGAAACTGATCATTTCATCTGCGTTTTCTTCAGGGTTATTATTATTCGGTATTTCGCTGGTATATGGTACAACAGGTACTTTGGTATTTTCTGAACTGCCTGCACACCTGTCTGTAAATCCTTTACAGATATTTGCTTTTATCCTGGTACTTTCCGGTTTTGCATTTAAAATATCTGCAGTTCCGTTTCACTTGTGGACAGCCGATGTGTACGAAGGCGCCCCTGTTGCAGTTACTTCTTACCTGTCTGTTGTTTCAAAAGCGGCAGTGTTGTTTGTTTTTGTTTCAGTGCTTTATACCGCATTCAAACCATTGGCAGGAGTTTGGTATAATATACTTTTTGTGTTGTCGCTGGCAACTATCATCATTGGTAATCTTTTCGCCATCAGGCAAAACAATTTTAAAAGATTCCTTGCTTTCTCTTCTATAGCACAGGTAGGATTTATTTTGATCGGTGTTTCAGCAAGTTCACAGGCAGGAACAGCCTCTGTTATTTATTTCATATTGATCTATGTGTTCTCTAACCTGGCAGCATTTGGCGTTATATCGCTTGTGAGTGCAGTGGCAGGTAAAGAGAATATCAGCGACTATAAAGCTTTCTATACCACCAACCCATTGCTTTCATGGGTAATTACCATTGCCCTGTTTTCATTGGCCGGTGTTCCGCCAACTGCGGGTTTCTTTGGTAAATTCTTTTTACTGATAGCCGGTGCTAGCAAAGGAAATTACCTGTGGATCGGTATTGCGGCATTGAATATGGTGGTTTCATTTTATTATTATTTGCGCGTGGTAAAAGCCATTTTTATGGATGCAAATGATCATCCGATAGAGAAGATCAGCGTTCCGGCTGCGCCAAAACTTGCTTTATACATTTGTGTTGCCGGTATTATTCTCACAGGTTTGGCAAGTTGTGTGTATGATTATATTTTTTCACTCAGCTCCGGCTTTTAAAGAATACCTGTTATGGCTATCAATAAAAATCATGAGTTTGACGATCTGAACGGCACAAAGTGCGCCATTGTAGAAAAGAATGTTCCAAAAGAGCGTGCAGATTTCTTAAAACAATTGCTTGAATTTAATCAGTATACGGTAGTGGTGGTTGCAAGTTCTCCTGCAAAAACTGCAGCCCCTGCACCACCTGTTGCAGAAGGAGCTACTGAAGTGCCGGCGCCCCCTCCTGCGCCCGAAACCTTTACTGTTGGCGTAACCAATGTTATGTTCAATGCCACCAATGCGGTATTTGGCCGTCTCTTAAAAACACCTGATGGCCATGTGGTTACCGTAAATTACTGGCGGCAGAAGGAGTTGGTACCGAAAGATTCAATTCCGTATTATGAGAATAAACCAGCCATATTATAAACCTGTGAATCTTATTCTAAAATTATTGGATATGTGACGTCCTAAAATAGGTTGACTGATTTTAGGACGTCACATTAACGTAACGTGTTGTGCTATTAAAATTAGCTATTGATACAATCATTTCTGGTTTTACCGGGTTAATTGCATTCTTAAGCAAGAATTGTGTGAAATACACAAAGGCCTTTTTTGCGATCATTGCGGCTTATTGCGTTCTTTGCGTTACCGCTTTAAACCTTGTATAATCAGCGAGCCAGCTATTATAGATGAATCCTTTTCAGTGATTTTTGGGTTTATAAGTGTTGGAGAGAAAAGCTGTAACGCAAGGAGCAAGGAACCGCAAGGGGCACAAGGGATTAACCATATCTCATCTTGCTTAGTAGTTGACGTGTTGTGCCATTAAAACACATAGTTACATAGGTCAGGAAACAGGGCATATAGCCCAAAGACCATGTTCTTTTTATTTTCCTATGTAGCTATGTGTTTTAAAAAGGGTTTGAAATAAAGAATAACTGCATGGTCAGATACTTTTAAAAGTAAAACGCATCAGTAAACATAGATTTTAATAGCACAACACGTTATTAATGTAAAAAATCATTTACCCAATACCAGTACCTGGAAAGAACCCGGCACCATTTTAGGTCTTGTTCCTTTGGGTGCGTCAGCGGGTAAAGTTTCAAATTCTGTGGTTGGTAAAAATAGTTTATGCGTTTTTTCATCCAGCGTAATGGTTCTGGCTCCTCTTTTGGTTGGTATATTATCTATCACTTTATAAGAATCTTTCGACAGCTCGCGGATCACCGTAACTGTGCCTTCACCATTTGATGTGAAGATGAGTTTGGTTTCTGGGTCAAAAGCTGCACCATCGCATCCATCACCTATTGGTAATTTATTAATGATCTTACCATTTGTAGCATCTACGATAACCAATAATTTATCACAGGTAGAGAAGAGTCTTTTTGTTTTTACATCAATGGCTAAACCTGTAGGGCCTTCAGCTCCCAGTGGCCATCGCGCAATCACTTCTTTTTTTGCAATATCCACCACATCAATTTCATCTTTGTCCTCGGCATTAATAAACAGTTTGCCTGCCTGGTCACTAACAACCGTTTCCAGTTTAGTACCGCCAACAGCAATAGTGGCAACTACTTTATCTGTAGCAGGGTCGATCAATGAAAGATCTCCACCGCTATGATTGCTCGTAACAACTTTATCAGAGAATAGATCATACATGATCCAATCCGGATTTTTACCCGTTGCAATTTGCCCCAATACTTTATCTGTTTTGAGATCGAATACGGTTACATTATTTGAACGGCCATTGCTGGTGTATCCTTTTCCTAACGCATTTACAAATGCAACACCATGAATGCCGGGTGTATTCAATATCACTCCCAGCGAATCACCCGTAGTTTTATCAATGATGTTTACCTGTGTGCTGTGTGATAAGTATAATTTATTTGATCCCGGATCAGATGCGGGATAGTCCCAGCCACCCGGACTGGCTATAGGAAAGATGCTGGTAACATGATAACCGCTGGTATTTTGAGCCATCGCAGTATCTGCCAGAAAACAGTATGCCGTCAGTGTAAACAAACCGGTGATGAAGTATTTCATTTAAGTAGGTTAAGGAGTGATAGAATGAATGATAGAATGTGGTTACTGGGTTTCCTTTCTATAAGTAAGGTTTCAAAGGGCTATATCTTAGCCAAATTAGTCAAATAATTCAGTAACAAAACCAGGTAGGGCAATAGGATGGGAAATGTGCAAAGAAACATAGGCTTATCTATTGCTTTTCGGGAATATATGTTGTAACTTTTATCAACCAAATTTTGTCCTATGCACCAGTATCACATCATATCCCGCATTGCTATCTACCTCCTGGCTGCGGTGATGATCGTATTTGGCATTTTTCATTTTACACATGCCCGCGACCTGATAGTATATATTCCCCCATCCATACCCGGTGGTATTAATTGGGTTTATTTTGTGGGTGCCGCATATGTTCTTGGAGGCATCTCTTTCATATTGAATAAATGGGTTAAAATAGCCGGTTACCTGTTGGCTATTCTCCTGTTTATTTTTGTGATCGTGATCCATCTTCCCAATTACCTGTATGCCGGTACCGTTGAATCCAAAACAATGGCTCTTATCAATCTGCTGAATGATACAGCTATTGGTTGTTTTGCCCTGCATATTGCTGCCGGCGCACACCACCAGAAACTGCACCTGGAAGAGAGTGATTAGAGATTGGTTATTACATGGATGTTTTGAAATTGCAGTATTACCTTTTCGCACCTTATTTTGGCCCGGAGCAAATCAGTATTTCCATAACTGAAAGATGTATGGATGCAAACTGTTTGATGTATTGTATGTTTTCAGTAATTTGATAGCTTTAGTCCTCACCATCTTTTTTCATGCATGAGAACACTCATTTGCATTTTTGCTATTATAGCAATGTTTAGCTGCCAGCGCCCGGCTTTTAAAGAAAAATGGGTAAAGCAGGCAGCGCCAGAAAATTTCAGCGCCAGGTTTGAAACTTCGGGAGGTTCTTTTGAAGCTGCGTTTACCCGCGAATGGTCTCCATCGGCGGTTGACAGGATCTTTGCACAACTAAAACACGGGTATTATAATCACACGCTTTTTTACCGTGTAAAACCAGCTTATGTTGCACAATTTGGAGGAGATGATTCTGCACAAATGAAAACATGGGCAAGGTATAAGGTGCCTGATGAACCTGTTCTCAAACCAAATGAAAGGGGTACTATCAGTTTTGCCCGCAGCGGTAAAGAAACAAGAGATAACGACCTGTTCATTAACCTGCAGAATAATTCGCCAAGGCTTGATACTATTACTTACCTCGGCGTAAAAGGATTTCCTGTTGTGGGAGTTGTTACCAAAGGTATGGATGTGGTAGACGCATTATATAACGGCTATGGCGATACCGTATTTGAGAAATATGATCTGTTGTTTCAGGATAAGAAAACGTTTACCGACAAGTTTCCGAAACTTGATTCTATCAAAAGAGTGAAGCTTCTTCCCAAAAGAAACAAATGATGGATAAATATTTCTATATTCAATATTACCTGATTGCCTAAGTTTTTCAGCCATTGAAAATATAACTTAATGAATACCCTGCAAACTGCCGATTACATAGTTTTCTTTATTTATTTTATGGTGGTTTCTGCTTACGGGTATTATGTTTATCACAAAAAAAGATCTGCCTCTACCAGCTCTACAGAATTTTTTCTGGCCGAAGGATCGCTTACCTGGTGGGCCATTGGGGCTTCTCTTATTGCTTCTAATATTTCGGCCGAACATTTTATTGGCATGTCGGGTTCAGGCTTTGCACTTGGTTTGGCTATCTCTACTTACGAGTGGATGGCTGCTGCCACTTTAATTGTTGTAGCTGTTTTTATTATCCCTGTTTACCTGAAGAACCGGATCTTCACCATGCCGCAGTTTCTTTCAAAAAGATATAACGATACCGTTAGCACCATCATGGCAGTATTCTGGCTATTGGTATATGTTTTTGTAAATCTGACATCCATCATTTATCTCGGTGCTCTTGCTATTTCTTCTATATCCAGCATCAGTTTTGAATGGAGTATAGCAGGACTGAGTTTGTTTTCAGTGATCGTTACATTGGGCGGCATGAAAGTGATCGGCTATACGGATGTGATCCAGGTATTGGTTTTAATAGTGGGCGGTCTGGTCACTACCTATCTGGCTATTTCATTGCTTTCTGAACATTTTGGTTATGGTGGTAATATCATTAAAGGACTGGGTGTTTTAAGAAAAGAAGCGCCCGCGCATTTTCATATGATCTTTGATTCATCTCATAAATATTACCGTGAGCTGCCCGGCCTTTCAGTACTGATTGGAGGAATGCTGGTGAACAATCTTGCCTACTGGGGCTGCAATCAATACATTGTTCAGCGCGCCCTTGGTGCTGATCTGAAAACTGCGCGTAAAGGGATCCTGTTTGCCGCCTTCCTGAAACTGCTGATACCCGTAATAGCGGTGATACCCGGTATTGCCATGTATGTGCTGCACCAAAACGGAATGTTTCAAAAAGAAATGATGGACGCTGCTGGCGTTCTCAAACCCGACCATGCATATCCTACCCTGATGAATTTATTACCTGCTGGTTTAAAAGGAATTGCTTTTGCTGCACTTACTGCTGCCATCGTAGCTTCTCTGGCAGGAAAAGCCAACAGTATTTCAACCATTTTTTCACTGGATATCTATCAAAAATATTTTAATAAACAGGCCTCCGATAAAAAGCTTGTACGGATTGGCCGATGGGCCGTTATCATTGCTATGCTTGTGGCTGCCATTGTTACACCGGCACTGCGTTCATTAGACCAGGCTTACCAATTCATACAGGAGTACGTAGGCTTTGTATCGCCGGGTGTATTGGCCATCTTCCTGCTGGGTTTTTTCTGGAAACCAACAACTGCACAGGCTGCAACAGCCGGGGCTTTACTTACTATCCCCGTATCAACTGTTTTAAAATTTTTACCTTACTGGACAAACGGCGCTTTTCCTGATTTCCCTTTTCTCGACAGGATGTCTGTTACATTCGGATTCATCGTTGTTACAATGGTAATCATCAGTAAACTCAATCCTAAAAAGAAACATGATGTACATGTGATAGAAATTGACACATCCATGTTCCGTGTCTCAACCGGATTTGTGATCGGTTCTATCATTATCTGTGGCATACTGGCTGCCTTATATACAGTATTCTGGTAAGCCTTAACGGGTTGATTCTCCTTGTTTTAAAAAAGAGCCGTTTGAAAATTGTTTTTTGTAACAATAAAACATTGCAGCGTAAAATAGTTTGCCGATTTATTTATAACTTTAAGGATAACGCACTATGAGGCAAAAAAATTGCTCGATCCGTATGATTTCTACACATACAAATAGATTATATGCATATAGGGAAAGGAGACAATTTTATTTGAACTCAAAACAAATTTTTCGGCTCCCCGGGTTGGCAGTTTTTGAAGATTTCTTTTTCCTGCACCCGCTTCTGAATACGATACTTTTTTTTATCTTCTCACAAATCAAAAAAAGCAATGATGAAATAGTAACCGTAAACACGAACTCATTATCTGTTAGCTAACCCCCCCCCACCCCTAATCCCCTGATAAGATGAGGAAGAAAAAGGACACTGAAGAAGAACAATTTTACTCCATTTTCCAGCAGGCATCTGATGCATTTGTAGTTTTCGATCAGGAAGGGGATGTGATTGATGTTAATGAAAGCATGTGCAAATTCTCCGGATATACAAGAGAGGAACATTTGCAGATGAACGTGGCTGATTATTTTGATCCGGAAAAACTAAAAACAGATCCACTTAAGTTTCATAACGCAAAGATCGGTGAACATGTAATTAGAAACAGGGAACTCAGGATAAAAAGCGGAGAATCGGTTGAAGTGGAGATTAATACAAAAAAAATATCCGAAAATCGGTTATATGCTATTGTCCGCGATATTTCCAGGCTTCGAGAGGCAGAAGAACGGGTTACGTTAAGTGAATCTGCTCTGCATAGTGCTTTTGAATATTCGCCTATCGGAATGGCGATGGTTTCTCTTGAAGGCAAATGGATTAAAGTAAACAGAGCCTTATGCAAAATGCTTGGCTACACTGAAAAAGAATTACTGAAGTTGACTTTCAGGGATATTGCCTATACTGAAGATGAAGAAAAAGATCTTTCCCTCATACAACAAATTGAAAAAACAAAAGCGGATAGCTACCAAATAGAAAAAAGATGCTATCATAAGAAAGGAACAATAGTATGGGCTAAGCTGAACATGTCTATCGTAAGAAATAGTGAAGGAGAGCCGCTGTTCTATGTGTCGCAGATCGAGGATATTACTGAGAAGCGGTTAATCGCCGAGCATTTGCAGGAAAAGGAGCAACAGTTTCGTTTGTTTATTGAACATAGTCCCGCTGCCCTTGCGATGTTAGACACCAATATGCGGTACCTGATAGTAAGCCGCAGATGGCTGGCAGATTATAACCTTGATTATGCTGATGTGATTGGTAAGAGCCATTACGAAGTTTTCCCCAATCTGCCGCAAAGCTGGAAAGACATACACCAGCAATGCCTGAAGGGTGCCATCGAAAAAAATGATGAAGATCATTTTGTAAGAGAAGATGGTACGGTAGAATGGATCAGATGGGAAATTCATCCCTGGCATAAAGCCGGTGGTGAGGTGGGTGGTATTATCATGTTCACGGAAGTGATCACTGAGAAGAAAGAGGCCGAGCTCAAATTCCGTAACCTCGTCGAACAATCGCAAGTTGGCGTTTATATTATTCAGAATAATATGTTTGCATACGTAAATCCACGTTTTGCAGAGATCTTTGGTTACAGGCAGGAAGAATTGATTAATACGATTGAACCGGAAGAGCTCGTGAGCAAAGAATTTAAACAGGCAATTCATTCATCTATCAAAGCCAGAATTAGTGGAGAATTTGAGCACGACCATTATGTGGCAAAAGGGATGATGAAAGACGGAGAAAACATCTGGATGGAAGTATATGGTTCGAGAACCTTATACAATGGATCACCGGCAGTTATTGGCAGTCTGATTGATATTACCGAAAGCAAAAATGCAGAACAGGAAGCGGCTGAACGCACAGTACAGCTTAGTATGATCAGCAATAACCTGCCCGATACGATGATCTACCAGGTGGTGAGGGAAACAAATGGGGAAATGAATTTTACTTACCTGAGTAATGGAATTACCCGGCTAACAGGTATATCTGCCGAAGAGGCACTTAAAAAAAGTGATATATTATACAACCACCTGAATAAAGCAGATCTGCCAATGGTAAGGGCTGCTGAACAGGTATCGTTTCAAAATCTTTCCCTGTTTAATATAGATGTGCGTTTTACACTTGTTTCAGGTGAAGAAAGACTGATGAATTTGCGCTCTATCCCTCATAAACTGGCTGATGGCCGGGTTATCTGGGATGGGATATTATCAGATATCACAGAACGGAAGAAAACAGAATTGGAGATGCTCAGGCTGAACAGGCTTTACCTGTTCAAAAGCAAAACAAATGAATTGATGCTGAAATCTTCGAACAAAGAAGAGTTCTTTTCACGCATCTGCGAGATAGCGGTTGAATTTGGAAAGTTTCAGATGGCATGGATAGGTTTTTATGATGCAGAAAAACAAAGGGCCATCCCGCATGTGTGGGCAGGTTATGAAGATGGCTATCTCGACAATATCCGGATTCCGACGGGTAATTATTCAACAGCAATTAAGGGCGGACCAACAGGGCGGGCCATACGCACCCGGCTGGCGCATTGTTGTAATGATATTGCCACAGATCCCAATGTGGCCCCATGGAGAGAAGAAGCTTTAAAACGTAATTACCGATCCTCTGCAGCATTGCCCATTATTGTAAACAATGAATTGGAAGCCGTGCTTTCTGTGTATATGACAGAACCCTATTTCTTTAATGATGCTGAAATGAGTTTATTGCAGGGCATTATTGATAACGTTTCATTTGGGCTTGATAAAATACGCATTGCAGAACAACAGAAAAAAACCGAAACTGATCTGCGCGAAAACATTCAGATCAATAAGGCCATGATCAATGCTTTTCCTGATAAGATCTTCAGGTTAAAAGAAGACGGCACTTTTGTATACGTTCATGCACCAGACAGTAATTTATATAAAGCCCGGGAGAATATTATCGGACACCATATTACAAAAGTACTTCCGGAAAAAGAAGCCACACTGATCCTTGAAGCAATGGAAAAAGCGCTTCAAACCGGGGAGCTCGTAACAGTTGAATATTCGCTCATCATCAACAATGCGAAACAATACCTTGAAGGACGCTTAATAGTTGTTGATATGGCCGATGAAAAGCAGGTATTGATGATAGTCAGGGATATTACTGAAGCAAAAAAGGCAGAAATAGCGCTCGAAAGAAGCATCAGGCAGATATCTGATTACCGCTATGCCATTGATCAATCCTCATTGGTGGATATTTCAGACAGGAAGGGAGTGATAACCTATGCAAATGATAATTTCTGTAAAATATCCAAGTATACACGCGAAGAATTGATAGGGCAGGACCACCGGATTTTAAACTCAGCCTTTCACAGTAAAGCTTTTTTTCATGGCCTCTGGAGTACTGTTTTACGCGGGAATGTATGGCACCATGAGATCAGGGAAAAAGCGAAAGACGGAAGTTTTTTCTGGGTAGATACAACCATTGTTCCGTTTTTGGATGATGACGGAAAGCCATATCAATATGTAAGTATCAGAAAAGATATCACTAAGCGGAAGAAAACAGAATCTGAATTAATGGATAGCGAAGAAAAATTCAGAACAGTGGTGGAACAAACCCTGCTGAATGTATTTATCCTTCAAAACAACAAGCTCATCTATGTTAATCCAAGGTTTGTACAAACAATCGGGTATACCCAGGAGCAACTGTTAAACGAGATGCCATTCATCAACCTGATACATGAAGATGATCAGGAAATGATCAAAAACAATATCCGTTTAAGGATCAGTGGCGAAGAAGCTAAAAACCATTATATTTTTAAAGCACTGAAAAGCGACGGGTCAATTCTTCAGATTGAGATGATAGCATCATTGATCATTTATAACGGAGCCCCGGCTATTATTGGAACGGCCATTGATATTACTGAGAAAATGGAAGAAGAGGCAAGAATAGCCAGAGCCGTATCAGATGCGCAGGAAAACGAGCGTTTGCAGATTGGTATGGAGCTTCATGATAATGTAAAACAACTGCTGGTGGCCTGTAATATCAGTATCAGCTTTGCACAGAAAAAATTAGACGACAGGGCAAAAGCGGAAGAGCATCTCAAACATTCGAGGGAGATCATTAATAAGGCCATGACAGACCTCAGGTATATCTCTCACCAGTTGGCCCCGCTTGTTGAAACAGACCTGCCCATTGCAGAAAGTATTAAGCTGCTGACAGAAAGTATGAATATCAGTTCGTTCCTTAAGGTTACTGTTACCTGTGATGAAGCCATCCAGATCGTTCCCAAACATATTCACCTTGCTTTTTACCGCATTCTGCAGGAACAATTAAATAATATATTACGCTATGCCACTGCCAGTAATGTAACTATTGCCATTACCACCTCAGGACATAAGATCCGGATGAGCATTAAGGATGACGGTCAGGGTTTTGACACAAGTAAAAAAAGAGTTGGTATCGGTTTTGAGAATATCAAAAGACGTATTATCGGCCTTCATGGGCAAACAGAAATTATTTCATCTCCCACGCAGGGGTGTGAAGTAATTGTTAGTGTGCCGGTATAAACATATCTCAGTAGCAGACCTGTTAGCTAAATTAAAACCTCCGCTGTACAGCAGAAAACGACAGGAGAAATTATATGTTGTATAAAGTGTTGATAATCAGTCTTATTTAGAGCTATCGCTGATCTGCTTCCTCTCGCAAATACAACCGCTCCAATAAATGATATGCCACTGTAAGGATTAACTGCCTGCCCCGTCTAAGAAGCAAATCATGTAAAGAAAATATGGATTTTTCGTGGGTATATTTAAATAATTGTAATAACTAAATCGAAAAAATGAGAAAATTAATAGCAGGGGTATTGGCAACAGCTTTAACCATATCAATTGGGTTTGCTCAGCCGGCGCAGCGCACAAAAGAATTTAATCTCGATAAAGGTGTTGCCATTCAGGGCTTCGACCCGGTGACATATTTTACCCTAAATAAAGCCGTAAAAGGCAATAAGCAGATAGTGGCATCAGCAGAGGGTGTTACCTATTGTTTTTCCAGCGTAGCCAACAAAGACCTGTTTTTAAAAGACTACAAAAAATATGAACCGCAATATGGCGGATGGTGCGCATATGCGATGGGCGCTGTAAATGAGAAAGTAGAGATCGATCCGGAAACATTCAAAATAGTAAACGGGAAACTCTACCTGTTTTATCATAGCTGGACCAATAATACCCTGAACAAATGGAATAAAGATGAAGCAGGCCTTAAAGCGAAAGCTGATAAAAACTGGGGGAATATATTTCACTAAAGGTTGGGTTTAGAGCGGCGGTTGTCAGGAAGAAATAAGTTCGTCAAAGTTGCACAGAGAAATCTGCGAATCTGCGGCAAAAAATCGACACACAAAGTAATAAAATCTTCCAAGAACCTTTTACTTTAACCAATTCTGTATGCATTGCTTTATCTATCATTTTAAATACTAAAACTGAAACCAAAAATGAAACCCATCTCAATCCTTTCCTGGTTATTGCGCATTGCGGCCGCTGTCATTCTTTTACAAACGCTGTATTTTAAATTTTCCGCGCATCCGGAATCAGTAGAACTATTTACAAAATTAGGTGTTGAACCATGGGGCAGGATCGGTACAGGAATAATTGAGTTGATCGCAAGTATACTGCTGTTAGTACCCGCAACCGTTTTTATCGGTGCTTTTCTCGGCATAGGTTTGATGGGAGGTGCCATTTTATCGCACCTCACAGTTATTGGCATCGAATCAAAAGGGGATGGGGGGCAGCTCTTTGGTCTGGCATTGATTGTTATGGCCTGCAGCCTGGCTATCGCATTAATACATAGACAGCAGGGAATACAACTGTTCCGGAAATATTTTAAAAAATAAAGATTGCCGGGCCTTTAGTGAATGGCTTGTTGCGAACAATAAATGCACACCCATTCATTGCAGATTTACAGGTTTAAAAATCAGGATTAAAACAAGTACAAAAAAAATAAGCTATGATATTCCTTCAGCTATCAGAGCAATTGCAATTGCTTAGATCACTTTTAAAAAAACTGGATAATGAGCAATATGCGCAAAAAATATCCTTCCTTGGTAACGCCAGTATTGGTGCCCATACCAGGCATATTATTGAATTACTCAAATGTGTAACAGACGGGTATGAGTTGGGCGCTGTTGATTATATAAACAGGGTAAGGGATTTGTCTATTGAATCTGATCACCTACTCGCTATCCATGAAATAGAACAATTACTGTTGATTGTGAACAAACCGGATAAACAAATGGCGTTGGCTACAGAAAACACTGAGGTTGCATTTGCAAAAACGGTAACAACAACTTATTTCAGGGAGATAGTGTATAATGCAGAACATGCCATTCATCACCTGGCATTAATTCGTGTAGCACTGAGAGAGCTGAAGCTGGACATTGTTGGAGATAATTTTGGCATGGCATACGCAACCATTAAATATCTTGCTTCACTTGATGAAGTTCAAAACTAACTTAGTTAAGCAAATGTGTACAGTAGCTTTTATACCATACAATAACAAATTATATTTTGCTTCGCTGCGGGATGAGAACCCGGGCCGTGAAAGGGCTTCTGCTCCGGTATGCTGGCAATCACCTGGCATTAGATACCTGGCGCCTGTTGATCCTTTGGGCGGAGGAACATGGGTTGGGGTGAACGAGATAGGTACCCTTATTATATTATTGAATGGCGGATTTGAAAATCATGTTAAAAATACCGCATACGCCAAAAGCAGGGGCGTTATAGTTGTTGATATGCTTGGCTCTTACCAGCCAATCAACAAATGGGACCTGATGGATCTGGAAAATATAGAACCATTTACATTAATAGTAAGGGCAGATGAGAATCTCTTTCGCTTAGTATGGGATGGGCAACAAAAACATAAGATCAGTTTATCGCAGGATACGGCACATATCTGGTCTTCTGCAACACTCTACAATACCCTCGCAAGAGCCCAAAGAGAAAAGCTGTTTAAGGAATGGGTTGAGAAGAAAAATTCCGTTTCAAAATCATCACTGATCAGTTTTTTTAAAACACATAATGATCCCGAAAACGGATTCTTTATAAACAGGGAAGAGAAATTTAAAACACTCAGCTACACGTTTGTTGAAATGATACCCGGAAATACTGCTGAGATCAGCTATTGCGATCTAAGCTCCGGCATAGATACTACTGCTACAATTAATTTCGCACATAACAACATAAACAGTTTTTAAAAGCATTAATGATTGATTCCGGTATGAAAAGTTTAGCAGCTATTTTTGATTCAGATAATAAGGGCAATCGATACAACAAAGCCGGTTATGCCTATCTTGAAACCCTGAATCATTGGCTGAAAATAAAGTATATCAAGCTGTGCAGTTGGGAGTACTGGCCAATGTGGCTTGTTTATTTTCCCGCCAGTTTCTATTTTATTTATTTATCCATCCGGGCCAGGTCGTTTTTCTTTTTTTCCGCATCTAATCCTTCTATCGAAACCGGCGGGATGTTTTTTGAAAGTAAATGGAACATATTTAAGTTATTACCCAAAGCGTATTTTCCCTCTACCATTCTTGTAAATGAAGACGATGCTATTGATCTGATGCTGGCCAATATGAAAACCGCAGGCATCAACTTCCCCCTGATAGCCAAGCCCGACAGGGGCGAAAGGGGTTGGTGCGTAAAAAAAATAGATTCAGAAACGGAACTCTTGCAATACAGGCAATTGATGAAAGTGCCTTTTTTACTGCAATCATATATTGATCACCCTGTAGAATTGAGTGTGTTTTATTATCGTCATCCAGATAACAAAAAGGGTGCGGTTACTTCTGTAACATTGAAACAGCTATTAACGGTTACAGGTAACGGGTATTTAACTGTTGAGGAACTGATTAAGCAACACGACCGGGCATTTTTACAATATCAGAACCTTAAAAACAGCAAAACGATTGATTTTGACAAAGTATTGAAAATGGGGGAGGAACTGGTATTGGTTCCTTATGGCAATCATGTGCGTGGGGCCATGTTTGTAAACTATAACCATATTATTGATGAAGCATTGATAAATGTGTTTGACACGATCAGTACACAAATTGAGGGCTTCTATTTTGGCAGGTTTGATCTGCGGTGCGCCAGCATTGCTGACTTAAAGAACGGGAAAAACATTTCAATACTGGAACTGAATGGGGCCGGTGCAGAACCCGCCCATATTTACGACCCCGGTTTTTCATTTTTTAAAGCCCAATCCGTTATCACACAACATTATAAAATGATGTTTGATGCGGCTGTGGCCAATAAAAATAAAGGAATCCCATACATGACCCTCCAATCGTTTTTTCATACCCGAACCCTCGAAAAAGCCTACAAGAGCAGGAATAGTTAAAGGACATTTTCTTTTATAGTACAAGGCTTTTACCCCTATTTCTTCCGGATGTATGTATTTTTTACTGAGGTATGACTATAAAATCAGAAACCGTTGTAAACAAGTTTATTATAACAGGAGCTCAATTAACTTTAAATAATTTATTCGCATTGGGATAATTGTGGGAAAACTGATGCACAAAATTTAATTAAGTTTGAGGATCACTGATCTATTTGTTACCAAACTGCGGGATCATTTTTATAAATTAGCTATAAAAAAATCAATTGAATAAGCTATCCCTAATAGGGTTTATACATAGTAATCTCCCTGTTTCGGGAGAGGTTGTTGAAACAATAGTTTCTCATTTTGAAGAAAATATACTGCATAAAAATGAACTATTCCTCAGGGAGGGAAAAGTCAGTAACAACTATCTGTTTTTGGAAGAAGGTTTCATGAGAACTTTCACTCACGACTACGATGGCAATGAAGTAACCACCTACTTTTATCCAAAAAATCGGGTTGTTTTTGACGCGGCCTCATTTTTTATGCGCACTGTCTCAACCGAGAACATCCAGGCATTAACTGACTGCAGGGGGTTTTCAATAACTTATGATAAACTTAATATGCTCTTTCATTCTGTTCCTGAATTTAGAGAATTTGGACGAGCCATGCTGGTTAAAGAGTTTGTAGCTTTTAAACAAAGAACTTTGTTGCTGATTAACAAGACAGCCGAAGAACGATATGCTGACTTGCTAAATTCAAATGGCGAAATATTTCAATTTGCGCAATTGAAACACATTGCTTCTTATCTCGGTATCACTGATACTTCGTTGAGCAGGATTCGGAAAGAATACGCTAAAAAATAGGATAGGTAATGGGTGAGAAGAGTAAAATATAATGAAGATAAGGTTCTGATCTATTGGTACTACAAATTATTGAATTTACTGTTCTGCAACGGTAGCTACTTAATTTTTATACTTCTGTTTTGATCGGGTAATCATATATGTTAACCTGTAAGTGCCTGGCCCCTTTTCGTTTCATATTTCTTGCCATTTGACAAGTGATTTTTACATGGGTTAATATTCCTTTGCATTGTATTTGTAAAATATTTTGACATGGAACATTTACCTGTATCGATATACTTTGTTTTTGGCGTAACTGTATTATTAGCCATACTCCTCTTTTATAAGGCCACTAATAGATCAAATATTTTTTGGAAGATAGTGGTATCCTGGCTTTTGTTTCAAACCATCATCAGCAGCACAGGCTTTTACAAAAACACCGATACCTTTCCACCAAGATTTGCATTGTTGCTTTTGCCCCCTATAATCATGATTATTTGGCTCTTTGTATCATTAAAAGGCAGGTTGTTCATCGATAATCTTGATCTCAAAACACTTACACTCTTTCATATTGTCCGGATCCCCGTGGAACTGGTATTGTTTTGGTTATATACCTATAAAGTCATCCCCGGGCTAATGACATTCGAAGGGGGGAATCTTGATATTTTTTCAGGCTTATCGGCACCTTTTATTTATTATGTCGGGTTTGTTAAAAAGAAATTGAGCAAAAGGGTAATCCTTTTTTGGAATTTTGTTTGCCTGGCATTATTAATGAATATTGTGTTTCATGCTATCTTAGCATTGCCTACAGGTTTTCAGCGGTTTGGTTTTGAACAGCCCAATATTGCCTTACTTTATTTCCCTTTTGTTTTGCTACCAACCTGTTTGGTACCATTGGTTTTACTTTCTCATTTAGCATCGTTCAGGAAGCTATTATTTGGCAAAGAAAAGAATGCCTCCACTAAAATATCGCTACACTAAAATGCAAGAAAAAATTCTGATAACATCTGCTACAGGTAAAACCGGATTCCAGGCCGCAGTACAGTTATTGAACGGTGGGCACGCTGTTAAAATACTGGTTCGTTCACGAACTCCCAAAGCATTAGCATTGGAGCAATTAGGAGCCGAAATTGAAACCGGCCGGTTTTCTGATTATAATGATTTAATTAGGGCTCTTACTGATGTTAAAAGAGTTTATTACTGCCATCCATTTACTCCCGGATTACTGAGTAACACTATGACGTTTATTGAAGCAGTAAAAAATAGTAAGATCGAGGCTGTAGTAAATATGGGACAATGGCTGGCTGAGTTTGATGATCAGAAAAGTATTCATACTAATGAAACAAAAGAGGCCTACCATTTATTTGAAGAAGCAGGTATTAAGGTTATTCATTTGATACCTGGTTTCTTTGCAGATAACACTTTTTCCGTTTTGGAGTTTGCAACGCAACTTGGATTGATGCCACTTCCTTTTGGACAGGGAAGGAACCCTGCCATATCAAACGAAGATCTTGGATTGGTAATTGCTTCGTTATTGAAAAATCCTTTTCCATACATAGGACAAAAACTCCGACCCACAGGCCCTATGTCATTATCTGCAAAGGAAATGGCTGATGTTTTTTCAAAAGTAACCGGTAGAAAAGTCCGCTATCTTAATATCCCCGAATGGTTGTTCCTGAAAGCAACTTTTGCTTTTGCTAAGGATTTTGGATTGGATGCGTTTACAATTTCGCAAGTCAGGCATTATATGCATGAATACAGGTTGAATAAGTTTGATATTGGGGGCCCAACCAATATTGTAAAACTGTTAACCGGGAAAGAACCTGATGATTTCGAAACTATTGTAAAAAGGTATATCAATGATTCTCCCTTCATGGAGCGTAGCTTTTTCAGGTGGGCCACTGCTATAAAAAAATTTCTGCAAATACCATTTGTCACAACCTTGCATATTAAAGAATTAGAAAAACTAAACATCAAACAATAATCAGTTGCCTGCATTAACCAATTGGCAGGGCGGAATGATCTGGTAATATTTTATAATTCAAATAACATGTATGTACAATTACAGAAAATTCAGGATCAAAGAATATGATCTGCTACCTGCTAAAGGAATTCAGGTAGGAGAGGTAATTCCTGATTTTGAAGTGTATACAATTAATGGTGAAAGAAAAGGTGTCAGATTTTTCTAACAACCCCATTGTTTTAGAAACAGGAATACCTCTTGAAGAATGTTTGCCGGGCAAATTGCCTAAGTAGATTTATCAGCATTTAGCTGAAGAAGTTCGCATGAGATATCACTGGCTTTGCAGGGAGTAACAGGTGGAATATGAAAAAGTAGATTTGTGATATGCCAGGTAGTATTCTTAAGCCTCCAATATTTACACCAATATGAATAGTGTAATTTGAGAAGCGTAACTTTTAAAAAAAAACCTTGATCGTCAATAGAATTAAGAAATTCTGGTAACTTGATGTAACCGGCGCCGGAGTTGAACCCTTCCCTGCCAGGTTAAGAAGATCTCACAGATAGACGAATCACCCATATAATCCATCATTTTAAATCAGTATATTCGTAGAGAAATCATAGTTGCATAGTAACCCCCATGCTATGAATAACTTTAACGGCCCGGAAGATTGTTTGCAGCTTCAGCAAAAAGCTGATGGTTCATATCCAGATATTGATCCCCTGCAATTTATTGCGCACCCTAAAGCAGCAACCAGCGCTCCCTTTTTTTTCTATCGGGGAAGTGTATATCTTTTTTATCTGGTAGCCTTGTTCATGCTGTTTATAAGCTGTAACAACCGGAAAGCTGATTTAGCTCCAGCGTACAGCGATTCTACAGTAATGCAAACTGTTCCGGTTTATCATTTCGCGGTTCATCCGCTTCATAATCCTGCCAAATTAATTGAGTCATATCAACCACTTATTGATTACCTGAATGAAAAAATTAAAGGGGTTAAGTTTATGCTGGAGGCATCGAGGGATTATCACAATTTTGAACAGAAATATAAAAATCGGAAACTAGAATTTATTCTGCCCAATCCCTGGCAAACGCTCCAGGCTATGAAAGCCGGTTATATTGTTATCGCCAACGCGGGAAATGCAGAAGATTTTAAAGGACTGTTTATTGTGCGTAAAGATGCCGGCATCAATAATCCCTCAGACCTGGCAGGGAAAACAGTATGCTATCCATCGGCTACAGCGCTTGCAGCCTGTATCATGCCCCAATATTATTTATTTAAACACGGGATTGATATTAATAAGGATATCACGAATAGTTATGTTGGCTCGCAGGAGTCGTCTATCATGAATGTGTTTTTAAAGAAAGCGGCCGCCGGAGGAACCTGGCCTCCGCCGTGGAGATTGTTTCAAAAAGATCACCCCGAAGAAGCCTCCCAACTGAAAGTGATCTGGGAAACCGAGTGGCTCATCAATAATTCAGTGATGGTACGTGATGATATACCGGTAGGAATAACTAACCAGGTTCAAAAATGTCTGGCACAACTTACTGATACCAGGCAGGGAAGAAATATTCTGGCAGGCATGGAAACCTCGCGTTTTATACCCGCAACAAACGAAGACTATACTATTGTACAGGCATATGTTGAAAAGTTTGAAAAGGAAGTGCGAAAAATAGACATCAATGAAATGGCTAAATAGAAGATTTTTTTTCAGTACACTTCGCGGCCGGTTAATGTTAAGCGTAGCTATTCTGCATGCCGTAATGATGACAGCATTCATTATAGATCTTACTTTCCGGCAGAAAGCCATGCTGCTAGACAGACAGGAAGAAATGGCCATAGCCTATTGCCAGACGCTTTCAACCAACGCATCAGAATGGCTTGCTTCCAATGATGTATCCGGACTTCAGGAACTGATAGAATCACAACGTCATAATGCTGAGATCATTTATGCTATGCTGGTAGATCATAGCGGACTTATTCTGGCACATACAAGCAAAACAAGAATTGGAGAATACTCCAGCGACCTGCCCCGGCTGGTGCAGCAAACCATCATCAGTAAATCACCCGAATTAATTGATATCGCTGTTCCGGTAATGCTTGCAGGCAGGCATTTGGGTTGGGCCCGTATAGGGTTGGGCCAAAAAATGGCAAAAGAAAAATTAAATGAGATCACCAACTCGGGGTTGTTATATGTGGTGATAACGATAGTTATTGGCGCTTTTGTGGCCTGGGTAATGGGGCGCAACCTCAGCAACAGACTTTATGTAATACAGCATACTGTTAAAGAAATTGCTGCAGGAGATCCTGCGGCACGCACACATTTAACGGGCGCTGATGAGGCATCCGTTTTGGCGCAGGAGTTTAATATCATGCTTGATACACTTGAAAGAGCTGAAAAACAACGTAAAGAATCAGAGGAAGCTTTGCGTGAAAGAGAAGCTATGCTGAAGACCGTGTTTGATAACTCACCGGTAGGGATAGAAATTTATGACAAGAGCGGGTTCCTGAAAAAAGCCAATAAAAAAGTAGACGAAATATTCGGAACCCATTCAGAAAAACTCATTGATAAATACAACCTGCTGAAAGACCCCAAATACCAGTATGGTGATATGCTGGAAAGACTTAAAAACGGAGCAGAAGTTACGCATGAGGTTGAGGTTGATTTTAATACTGTTCAGTATGACACAACCAAAAAAGAATCAGTTTACCTGAACATTATTATTACACCTATTTCAGAGCTGTTGTCTAAAAATATTGGTTACATTATCCAGGTAACTGATGTTACCGATAAGAAACTTACCGACCAGAAAATTATGAAAGCGGTAATACAGACACAGGAAAATGAGCGACACGAAATTGGCAGCGAATTGCACGATAATGTTTGTCAGATACTTGTAGCAACGCTTATGAATATTGGAGTACTTCGTAAATTATTACCCCCCTCATCAGCGCCCATACTGGATCAGACCAAACAGTTTGTGAATATGGCTTTTGAGGATATCAGAAATATCTCGCATCGCGTGGCCCCGGTATTTTTTACAGATACGAGGCTGGAAGATGCGTTCAGCAGACTGCTAAGTACATTCAAGTTTGGGGAAGATGCAAAACTGCTGCTGCATATTGGGGTAGACGATGGAAAATATCATTTAAGTCCGGAACTTAAACTGAACCTATACAGAATTTTGCAGGAACAGCTTAGCAATATTCAAAAACATGCCAAAGCAAAAAACATCAGCATTGATGTGATCATTGATCTTTCAACGCTTAAAATGATAGTGATAGATGATGGGATTGGCTTTGATGTTGATCAGGTTGCAGAAGGAATCGGTATTGCCAACATGAGAAGACGCACTGAGTTGTTCTCCGGGAAATTTGAAATAGTTTCATCACCCGGTAATGGCTGTGTACTGAAAGTGGAATTTCCCGTTGAGAAGATGAGGAACGGGGGGTAAAGAGTACCACAAAAATGAATACTTAAAGGGATAGCAATGCTGCTCCTTTATTTTTTGCCCCCCCCCAAAAAAACTAACGATAATAAGCCAGGAAAACGGGCAATAATTCTTAACTTAAAAAACGAAAAACAGCTCATCCCAAAATCAAGCCCAATGGAAGCCACAAGCCAGGATCCCCGCCTGATTTCATTTAGTACACTGATACAATCTATAGGCTGGCTGAGTGCTTTGTTGCCTGTATCCATGTTTGCAGGTAATTATTTATTTGGAGGTTGCCATACTATCCAGGATTCAGTGAGCGATTATTATTATACCATTACCGGTAATTTGCTGATAGGCATACTATGTGCAGTGGCCTTGTTCCTGATTTCTTACAGGGGTTATCCCGGTAACCGCTTAGATAGCATACTTACTACATCGGCCGGTGTATTGGCATTGGGGGTTGCATTTTTTCCTACCAATGAAACCAGCGCAGATAGCTGTGCCATCATTCATTTACCGCTCGATACCACCCGCAACAACCTGCATAATGTATTTGCCGCTGGCCTCTTTATTTTGCTGGCTGCCATCTCTCTGTTCCTGTTTACAAAAAGCAGGGGCACCCCAACCCCTGAAAAACTAATGCGTAACCGGATCTATCGGATTTGCGGAATTTCGATGCTTGTTTTTATTGTTTTGATGGCAATCCATACCAACATAAGGTCTGATTATCCTGCACTAAAAAAATACAAACCTGTTTTCTGGTTAGAATCGGGCTCATTAGTTGCATTCGGTATATCCTGGCTTGTAAAAGGAGGACTTTTTTTGAGAGATAAGTGATGAGTTGTTTTCTGATAAGAGACATTTGTGTAGCTTTTTGTTCCGGTATGGAATGATTTGCAAACTTTGAACGATATACAGTCACTCGTCAGCAATGGAATTTTTGACCCAACTTCAGTAAGTTGGGATTTAGCTAAGCAAATTTATTGTGGCCTAAGCGAGTTGTAAACTATGAGTGTCGTAAGGTCCTCCCCAGCTTTAATTCGCAACCGTTGGCCGTACCTTTTTTGTTAATACCCCAAATACTTAAAGAATCTTACCTTTACAGGTAAGCACTCATGACAACCAAAGAAAACATATTAACGATCTTAAGAACTCACAAGCCTGATTTGTCAAAATACGGAGTCTCCATTATTGGACTTTTTGGTTCATACCTCCGTAACGGGCAATCAGCTAAGAGCGATATTGACTTATTAATAGACTTCGAACCTGGAAAAGAGAACTTTGACAATTATATGGCTGTATGCGACATGTTCGAGAATCTTTTTAAAGGCGAGAAAATTGAAATTGTAACAAAAAATGGCTTGAGTAAATACATCGGTCCCAAAATTTTAAACAATGTAATGTATGTCTAAGGAACCGGTTGAATTCTTAAAGCATATTTTTGATGAATGCAGTTAGCTTCTTTCTGTAAATAAAAATTTATCAAAAGATGAATTTCTTGATGACGAAACCTTGAAAAGAGCTGTTGTTAGAAGTCTTGAAATAATTGGTGAAGCAACAAAAAAAATCCCGGCAGATTTTAAAGTTAAATAGAGTTCAATACAATGGAAAAATATGGCAGGTATGAGAGATCGTCTTATACACGATTATATTGGAGTGAATTATTCAATTGTTTGGGATGTGTTAAGTAACAAAATTCCCGAACTGTATCTTCAAATTCAGGATGTACTATACAAACAATAAAATTAGCGGATGGCCATCATTGCATGTGGCAAAATTCACCTGAACTGAGGTTTAAATTTTAGGCTCCTTAAGAAAACCTGCAATCACAGAGGCATTCATTCGCGATACAGGTATCTCGGTTTCTTCGATGAACAAAGATCTTGTTGTAAACCGTTGTACGGCTGTAACATTAACAATAAAGGAACGATGCACCCTCAAAAACTGATGCTCAGGTAATTGCTCCTGTACCCAGTCGAGCGATTGGCGTGACAGGATCTTCTGTGCTTTTGTATGGATATTGATATAATTGCCATTGCTTTCAATATATAGTATATCAGCTTGCGGTATCCTTACAATAGACCCATTATCTTTTACCTGCAGAAATTTTACTTCTTTTGAATCAATAGATTTTAACGCAATTTGTACAGCTGCAAAAAGATCGGATTTCTTTATGGGTTTTGTAATATATGCGGCCGCCTTTGTGTGTGTTGCTTGTTTAATAATCAACATGTCGGCATTGGCTGTGATAAATATATAAGGTGACTGTCCTCTTTCATCAATCAGTTTTGCCAGCTCTATCCCATCCAAAGGATTCTCCAAATGGATGTCTAATAAAACCAGGTCAGGTTTAATATGATCGATCGCCTGCAAAGCATGATTTTTATTGTGTACAAGCAAAACCTGGTCCAGTCCGAATGAGTTCAGGTAGTCTTTAATATGTTCGGCAATCAAAACCTCGTCTTCCACTACAAGTATTTTGGCAGGACTCATGATTCGGCAGGTTTAAAATGTAAAATAAATACAAAATGGTTGTTGTAGTCAAGTGTATAGGTGCCTTTCAACTGGCGGCTGAATATGTCTATCAGGCGGCTGCCCAGATTTTTTTGAGCGTCGTAGTTACCCGTAACACCATTTCCATTGTCGGCTACCAGTAATCGGAAATATCCGGTGACGCTATCTTTGGTGAGGCTGATCGTTATTTCAGGAGATGCAATATTGTTGAATGCATATTTAAACGAGTTACTTACCAATTCTGAGATGATCATCCCTATTGAAAGGGCAGACCTTGAATCAATGTAAACATCTTCCACATCTATCCGGAAATGAATGGGGTGCTCATCGTTACTGGTCATTTCTTTCAGGTTTTCGACCAGTTCATGGATATATTTTAAAGTAGAAAGGCCCTGCAGATCTTTTTTATAATATAACAATTCATGCACCAGCGACATGGCTTTTAACCGCCTCGAAGTACCCAGTAAAGCCAGTAATGTTTCTTTCGAATATTCATTGCTTAGCTGCATCTCAACCATCGCTGCAATTAGCTGGAGATTATTTTTTACCCTGTGGTTGATTTCCTGTATTAAGGTATCTTTTTCCTGGCTCTGACGATCAATGATCTCATAACTTTTTTGTAACTCTTCTTTTTCTTTCAATATCTCGGTGGTTTGTTCAGTAACCCTTGTTTCTAATTGTTTATTGATCGCTTCCTGCAGGTTGGCTTTCCATCGGAAATAACTGATAATACCTGCAATTAATAAGCAGCCCCCAAAGATCCGGAACAACCAGGTGTTATACCAGAACTCATTGATATGGATTGAAAGCGGTGATGAATAATAAGTATGATTACCATCCTGTGCCATAAGAACGATACGGTATTTGCCCGGTAAAGCATCACCGATGGTGATATGTCCTTTATTACCTGATGCATAGATGCTGGTATCTCCCCTGTTCGAGATCAGCATATATTTCATTTCCAGAGAATTTTCCCTGCCCCAGAAAATAGCTGTATAATTTATATTTATTTTCTGATCGGGCAGAATAGACAGGCCGGAATGTGTATCCTGTATTTTATCATCCACCAATACCTGCCTGATGGAAAATACCGGTGACTTATTTTGTTGATGTAAGAAATCGGGGTTAAAGACTAATTTTTTATCAAACATCGACCAATAAGGTGATCCTGCAGAATCAAGATAAACCTCAATGCTGTTCACAATATAAGATCCATTGGATTGATTAAAAACAGTATGATCGGTTAGTGAAACATCTTTTACAAAAAAGGATTCTATCGCTTTGTCGGTGGAGATCCAGATTTTTCCGGAACCATCACGGATGATCGTTTTTACTCTATTGGATGAAAGCCCATTGGCGGTGTTTAGTTGATGTACACGGTTGTTATGGATGAATAATAACCCGTTATCATTGGTTGCCATGATCGTGGTATTGCCATCAACCGGCAGTATACCATTTACCTGGTCTTTAAATAGTGTGTTGCCTATATAAAAAGTTTCAATACCCGATTTGCCCAGGCGTTGAAAACCGTTGGCAAAGGTCCAGTGTATTTTTTTATCCCCATCCAGAAAAAGCTGGTTAACCAGGTTAGACAGCAAGCCCGACTTTTGGGTATAATGCCAAAAGCGATGGTTGCTATATTGTACCAGGCCAAAAGAAACAGGGCTGAACCAAACTTTTTTATCAGCGTCTTTTTTAATGGATTTGATAACGCCATAATCCACAAAATCAGAATACCTGTAAACGGTAAACTCATTTTCTGTTGCATGTACAACACCCTCGCCGTAACTCCCCATCCAAAGACTCCCATCTTCATTTAAGATGCCGTCCAAAGAATTTGCAAATAAAGCCCTCTGGTTTATGGAAAAAAAAGAAGTGGCCGTATTCCCTTTTTGGTACACGAGATTTTTACCCTCAGATATAAACCATGCACCTTGCTTGCTATCGGGTAACACTGCTTTTACAGAACCAAGAGCCGTATTCTCGTATGGCTGAACATACAAACAATTCTCATTGATACGGGAGAAACCCGATTGCAGGTTACTTACCCATATATTCTGAAAACTGTCTTCAAAAAGCATAAATGGAAATCTGTTTAGCAGGCCATTTGATTCATCAATAACCAGCAGGCTTTTTTTGCTGTAATAACATAAGGAACGGCCATAAATAGAAAGCCAAAGCCCTCCCGGGGCTTTTTTAATATCATATATGCGTTCAATAAATTGGCCATAAACAGAGTATTGTATTGTATCTGTTGCGCCCATCCTGATCAGGCCCGAAGAAAAACTTCCGACCCAGATACCTTCTTCATCTTCATAAAAAGAAAGGAATACAGGAATGGATATTTCTTTATTGGTACCGGATAACTGCAGCATTTTATCCGGGGTGATCACAATAATACCGGCATAAGAGGCCAGGAGCAGGGTTCCTTTTTTATCCACGTGGGTAGATAATATGTGCTCAACAGGCAGCCCGCACCTTTTGTCGAAGATCTGCACAGATGATCCATTTATGCAGATGGCGCCATTTTTTTTGGTAGATATCCAGATCTTCTGATCATTGGAAGAGGAATCTATCTGCACTTTCCTGCAGGCAATCTTTGAGAAATCAATATCATTACATTGTAAACTGAAAAGAGAATCATGCTGAAGATAATATACCCCATTCTCCGAAGCCAGCCATAATCTTTCCTGATTGTCGTACACAACTGATAGCCCGGGCAGATCGGGCATCCCGTTTTTTTGACTATATAAAAAATAGTGATACCCATCATACCTGATCAACCCGGCATCAGAAGCTATCCAGATCTGGTGTTCTGCATCTTCTGCAAAATCTGATGTATTGCCGCCTGCAAAACCATGTTGCTTATCTGTATATGAAATATTGAATGCCGCATTGTCTCTTATCAGCAGCGCCGGGGCGTCTACTGTTTCAGGAGCAGATATTTTTTTCCCACTGACTCTGAGCTTTTGTAAGATGGGAACGGTTTTGCCTATGTGCACCAGTTTTGTTCCCAGATTGATTTTTCTTTGGGTAATGGTTCTTACATTATTTGCAGAAACTTCCCTCGTTACAGGGTACTTGCGGATAGATACCGGCAGGGTATCGGGTGGCTGTTGATCAGGCGCTTTGATCCAGGATGCATTACCAATATAATGCGGTTGCCCTATCTGGCTTATCCCTTCTGTAGAAAGAGTTAATAATAGCAATATGAAAAGAGTAAGTCGCATAGCTGTGCCCCAAAATACCAATTTAAGCAACTTGCGCATAATCTTTGATTTGAAATACCGGGTTTTGAATGTGAACGGCATGCTTCATTTCCCAAACCTCATTTAGCGGCCTGCATTGTTTAAAACTTGTTTTCCCGGAAAGTCGATGGTTAAGACACACGGCCTCAAATTTTCTGTTACCTGCCGGGTATCCATTATGCAGTTCACAACAGATTTTCAGCATTTCGCACCATTTAATACGAAAAGTTGTGAATTGGAAATCCTGCGTAATATCTTGGAATCGAAATACATAGTAATACTGTATTGTTTTAAAATCCACCTGAAGCGTTACCCCTAAGCCCTTCTGTCATATCCTGTGAAGTGTATTCCTGTTTCAGTCAAAGACTAATGAATATATATATTGTCTGTAGTTGACAACTATAGCGATACGTATACAAACCGAAATCTGTTTATGATGAATGCCGCAATGCGTTTGATTACTCGGTGTATCGAAGAAATCAGGTCAGCTTGCCTGCCTTTTTCTATATTAAATGTCTCGCCAAATACCATGTTAGTATCTGGTCAAAAGGCGTATGGTCTTGTGTCCTATGAAAAACTAATCTTGCCTGTTTCTGCTGCCCGCCGCAGAAAATATCCTGTTTTATTTATTTCAGTTGTATGCTGCCTGTTTATTATTTCGGTTACAAACGCACAGGCAATAGCTGAAAAACAACCTGTGGCCGGGCAAAAAAATGCTCAATTCTCTACGGGAGGTTTCTTAAAAAATACCAATCTCATTTTTGAGGAGCACCTTTTGCCGTTAACTCACAGGCATCAAATTTTTCGCTTTGCCCAACTAAAATCTGAAAAAACATTTATCAAATAAATACATTATTTATCTGCTTCACAAACCTACACTTATGAAAACAACTTTACCCTTCTTTCCTTTTGCTTTGCAGCAAAGGAATGGCGAACGCAGTACAGTAATTTTTAGAAATTATTTTGTACGGATATTATGCATGTTCGCTGCAACTTTTGTTTGCGCCGTCAGTGTGTTTGCTCAAACCACTACATTTAATTTTTCCGGGGCTATCGTAAATTATACAGTACCCGCAGGCGTAACTAAGATTACGATAGTTGCAAAAGGAGCGCAAGGTGGTAATGCGTCATCCTATGCTGGCGGGCTCGGAGCCTCCATGCAGGGAGATTTCATAGTTACACCCGGGCAAGTGCTTAAGATCCTGGTTGGTCAAAAGGGTGGCACAAATACTAATAATGCCGGTGGGGGCGGCGGAAGTTTTGTAACTACCAATACAAATTCACCTTTAATTGTTGCCGGCGGGGGAGGTGGTGCTTTTTGCTCAGTGAATGGCTTACCTGGTTTGATAACAACCGGTGGAACAAATGGTGGGGGAAACAGTAAACAAACTGCCGATGGTGGCGGTGGCACCAACGGTGGCGGTGGCGGTGGTAGTGCCAATAATAATGGAGCGGCGGCTGGTGGTGCAGGCCTGTTGGGAAATGGCGGCAATGGAGCTTATTCAAGCGGCTTTTTTTGCTTTCCAACAGGTGGTGGCGGCGGAAATGCTACCAACGGGGGCAATGCTAGTGGAGGCGCGTTTTGTTCAGGGTATTATACAACTACTCAGAATAGCTTTATTAATGGAGGACAATCCAATACTTATGGTGGTTTTGGTGGTGGTGGTGGCGTATCTTCATATTACGGTTGTTATATTAGTGGTGGTGGTGGAGGATATTCCGGCGGTGGCGCCGGAAGTGCGAATCCCGGTGGTGGTGGTGGTTCTTATAACAATGGTACTGCACAGGTTAATGTGGCAGGTGCTCAGTCGGGTAACGGAGTGGTTACTATTACTCCATTCCCTCCTGCTACTGCCCTCAATTTTGACGGGACGAATGACTATGTTGCCGTCAACAATCCTTTCAGAACATTTAATAAAGAAATTACGGTTGAATTTTGGATGAACACGCCATCGGCCAATATGCCTTATGGTTGTGTAATGGGCCAGGGAACCAGTAATGTGGATGATCAGTCTACTAATGTTTGGCTGATGCATCCTAATATCAATGGCACCATGTCTTTTTATGTGAATGATGCCGGAACCTGGAGGTCTGCTCAGTGTAATCTCATTGCCGGAACCTGGCATCATTATGCAGGTGTGGCAAGTGCAACCAGTACAAAAATCTATGTAGATGGGGTGTTGATAGCCGCAGGTCCCGGCATTTCCAATACGATCCTGAATAACAGCAATTCAGTGGTTCATATAGGAAAAGATGTAAGGTTTGATATAGGTAAACCAGGTGACATACCCAGGTACGCCAACATGTCGATAGATGAAGTCCGTATCTGGAACAGGGCACTTTGCCAGGATGAGATCGTGAATAACATGAATTGCCAGACCAATTCACAAACAGGATTACAGGAGCTCTATCATTTTAACCAGGGTGTGGTAAATTCAGATAATACCGGCATTGCCACCCTAACAGATGCCAGCGGCAATGGCAGAGATGGGGCGCTCACTAATTTTGCGCTTACAGGAACCAGCTCCAACTGGGTTGCTTCCGGTTCTACCAATACCGGCACCTGCGCCGCTTTTGTGGCGCCTGTAGCACCTATCACAGGTACTACCTCTATTTGTTTAGGTAGTACAACCACATTATCCAATGCCAACGCAGGCGGTGTGTGGACAAGCAGTAATACTTCTGTAGCAACTATTAATGCCTCAACAGGGGCTGTAAATAGTGTAGGGGTTGGAACCTCAACTATTACTTACACAACAGAATGTGGAGCTGTTTCAACTGCAGTTCTTACTGTGAGCAGTATACCTGTCTTTACAGTGTGCCCTGCCAGCAAGGTAACCGGTAATGATGCCGGGCAATGTAATGCAGTGGTTTCCTATTCAGCAACCACAAGTGGTTCCCCTGCGCCTTCCTTAAGTTATACATTTAGCGGTGCAACCACCGGAAGCGGCAGTGGAACAGGTTCTGGTCAAACATTTAATGTAGGCGTAACCACCGTAACGATTACTGCAACCAATACCTGTGGTTCTGCGAGTTGTTCTTTTACAGTAACAGTTACTGCGCTTGATTCTGATGGCGATGGTATTCCTGATGCATGCGATGATGATGCTGATAATGACGGAATTCCAAACGCTGTAGAATGTAATAAGTCAAATTTCTTCTGGTCAACTCCGCCAACTGTTAGTGGTAAAACGGCAACCGGTACCATCAATGGAATTGGCTATACTTATACCTCGTCATCACCGGTAACTACCACAACCAGTATGTTTGCACATAGTAATTTCCCTGTTTCTTATGGAGTACCGAATGCAAACCCGACCATTCAAAATATTTACGTCACAAACAATACACTCACTTTTGCAAGCCCAATGACTAATCCGGTACTGGTGTTTGCTTCAATAGGCCAGGCGGGTTTATCAGTACCTATTTCATTTAGTGCGCCTGTTCAGATTGTTTGGTCGCAAAACGTGGTACAAAATTCATCAACCCAGATCACCGGCACAGAAGGATATGCTATTATCCGGATGATGGGAACGTTCTCCAGCATCAGCTTTAATTACCTCGCCGCTGAAAACTATTGCAATTTTGCTTTTGGTGCCGACTTCATGACCTGTGGCGATACAGACGGTGATGGAATTCCCGACTACCTGGATACCGATAGTGATGGCGATGGTTGCCCGGATGCCATTGAAGGAAGTATGAGTTTCTCTATGAGCCAAACAAGCAATGCTAGATTGATAGGAGGAGTAAACAGCCGTGGTATTCCTTTGCTTGCGGGTAACGGACAAGGCCTGGGAACCAGCCAGAATTATGTTGCTAATTGCTTCTGCCAGGCTGGCCTGGATGAAACCAAACCTATTGCCGTTACAAAAAATATTACAGTAAACCTGGATGCCAGTGGCCATGCTGCCATAACTGCAGCGCAGGTAAATAATGGATCAACGGATGATTGCGGTATTGCAGGCATGACCGTTTCTAAAACCAACTTTGATTGCAGCAATATTGGTGCAAACACTGTTACATTAAGTGTTACGGATAACCAGGGAAATGTAGGCACCGCAACCGCTACGGTAACTGTTCAGGATGTAACGCCTCCAACCATCAGTTGTCCGGCTAATATCAGCATAGTTGCAGCCAGTGCGGCAGGTGCAGTAGTAACTTATGTTGCACCTGTTGGAACAGATAATTGTTCCGGAGCAACAACGGTACTTACAGCAGGATTGCCAGGCGGATCAACTTTCCCGCTTGGTACAACAACGGTTACGCATACCGTAACGGATGGAGCAGGCTTATCAGCTTCCTGTTCATTTACTGTAACAGTAACAGGAATAGCGCCATCAATCGCTTGCCCATCTAATATTACAGTGAACAACGATCCGGGCCAATGCAGTGCCGTGGTAAATTTTGCAGCAACAGAAACAACTGGGGTGCCTGCATCTACCATCACCTATTCAATTCCTTCCGGCAGCACATTTGCATTAGGAACAACAACCGTTACTGCAACTGCTACCAATGCGGTAGGTTCTTCTGCCTGTACCTTTACGGTAACTGTGAAGGATGTTACTCCGCCAACCATTGTTTGTGCGGCAAATGTTACAGTAAATGCAGATCCTAATAACTGTAATGCCAATATTACTGTGCCAAAACCAGCAGTTTCAGACAACTGTGGAGGCACTTATCCTGCTGCTCCATTTGCACCAACAAATTCTAACCTGATGCTTTGGATGGATGCAACAAGGTATAGTGTTACCAATGGCACCAATATGAATGGAATACTGAACGATGCATCGGGCTATAACAGGTCTCTTACAACAAATGCAATATTTGAGACTGCCGGAATTAATGGCAGACCCTCTGTACGCTACAACAACAACCGCACAGTAGTGAATGCTCCATTCCCAACAAACGGTAATTCCTTCATTTATCTTGCTGTACAGGTTGTAGCAGCAGGTTCAACATGGGCATCCATACTTGACCATCACAATAGGGATATGGGATTGGCGCTGGAACAAAGCGGATTCAAAGGAAGTAATGTATATCATTTCCAGACAGGTAATGATAACAGTAATGTAGAACAGACCCTCGCTTTCGGTACAAATTATATAATGGCTGTTTCCATTACTGGCGGAAATTTGAGATCATTCACGCTTTATAAAGACAATAATGGAGTACTCCAAAACCTTGGAACCACTACCAATAATGCCTTCAATATTGCCATAGGTAATAACCACCTCTATATAGGAAAGAGTGATGCGAATGAGTATGTGAATATGAGACTGGGAGAGTTTATTTATTTCCAGAACAGTCTTCCCGTAACCGAAAGCAGCGTTGTAAATTATTTATACAGCAAATGGTTCGGTAATCAGATTACTGTTACAAATAGTTTCAACGGAACAGGTGATGCATCAGGCATCTATCCGGTAGGAAATACGAATGTTACCTGGACCGCAACTGATGCATCCGGTAACGCATCAACCTGCACACAAACTGTAACAGTGTTGGATAATCAACCGCCAACCATCACTTGTGCCCCCAATGTGAATGTTATTGCAACAAGTGCTGCCGGTGCAGTGGTTAACTACGTTGCACCTGTTGGAACAGATAATTGTTCCGGAACAACAACAGTACTCACCGCAGGATTGCCAAGCGGATCAACCTTCCCGATAGGCACAACAACGGTTACTTACACTGCAACAGATGCCTCAGGCAATTCTGCGAATTGTTCTTTCACTGTAACAGTAAAAGGCTTACCACCTGTAATTGTTAATCCGGGTAATCAGACAGTATCTGCAGAACCCGGCAAGTGTGGTGCAGTAGTAAATTATGCTGCAACAGAAACAACAGGCATACCTGCTTCTACCATTACTTATTCTATCAATCCGGGTAGCTTCTTCCCTGTTGGAACAACTGCGGTAACAGCTACTGCAACCAATGCGGTAGGCTCTTCTGCCTGCACTTTCAATATAACGGTAACAGATAATGAGAATCCAACCATTACGGCACCTGCAGCTATTTCAGTAAATAATGACGCAGGTAATTGCAATGCTGTTGTAGCAACATTGGGTACACCAGCCACGGGCGATAATTGTGGTGTAGCATCAATCACTAATGATGCACCGGCCACATTCCTTGTTGGAACCACAACAGTTACCTGGACTGTGACCGACATACACGGTAACAGCAGTACGGCTGCCCAAACAGTAACAGTAACCGATAATGAGAAACCTTCTATTACCGCACCTGCAGCCATTTCAGTAAATAATGATGCTGGTATATGCGGTGCCGTTGTAGCATTGGGTACACCAATCACCGGCGATAACTGTGGTGTGGCAACAACTACCAACAATGCACCGGCTACATTCCCTGTAGGAACCACAACAGTTACCTGGACAGTTATAGATATTCATGGCAACAGCAATACTGCTACACAAACAGTAACGGTAACCGATAATGAGAAGCCAACCATTACGGCACCTGCAACTGTTTCAGTAAGTAACGATGCCGGTAAATGCAGTGCTGTTGTAACATTGGGTACAGCAACCACAGGCGACAATTGCGGTGTAGCATCAACCACCAACGATGCACCGGCTATATTCCCTGTAGGAACCACAACAGTTACCTGGACAGTTACAGATATTCATGGTAACAGCAATACTGCTACACAAACAGTAACGGTTACAGATAATGAGAAACCTGTGATCGCCTGTGCAGCTAACCAGGTATTCTGTGCCAATTTTGGCGGGGTAACAACATACAGCATACCGGCACTGTCTGCATCAGATAATTGTGGTATCGCAAGCACAACCTATACTGTAAGCGGGGCAACTAACCGCAGCGAATCGGGCAATGATGCCAGTGGTGTATTTGCGGTGGGTGTGTCAACCGTAACCTTTACCGTAACAGATGTTCATAATAATGTTAGTACCTGCAGCTTTACAGTTACCATCAATCCGTTACCTGTTGCCACTATTACAGCAAGTACGGCAGATGCCTTCTGTAATAAGTTAACACTTACAGGCAGCAGTACTTTGAGTGGTCCGTTCAGTTACCAGTGGTTATATGCCAATAGTTCTTTTTCAACCAGCAACCCGGTTGACCTCGGTTTAACAAATGGCGACGGTGTATATTCATTATACACAACCGATGCCAATGGTTGCAGGAGCGAATTTGCGGCAACTTATAACTACCAGAAACAGAACCTGTCGAGTAGCTATACCATCATTGCTTATAAAGAAGCGGAACTGGGCGATTACAACACGGTAGCCAGCGGAAGCGTTGGGGTGTTGAGCGCTAAAGGAGAGGCCGAATTTGGCAGATACAGTACGGTAACTTCAGCGGGATCATTTGTAAAAGCTGTTAAGATAGAGCTCGAAAAATATGCCAGCGTATCACAGCCAATCCGTGCAGCAGCTACACCGGTATTGCCAACAATGATATACAATACGGCTAATACCAGATCACTCCCTAATTATGAAGTGAAAGGCGGAACAACAGTAACCCTGAATGGCAATTACGGCAACCTGAATATTAAGAAAGGATCAGTAGTTACCTTAACAGGAACTGTGTTCGGAACAATTCACACAGAAGAAGGGGCGCAGTTAACATTCACAAAATCATCCATAAGCATTGATAAATTGCAATTGGATAAAGGTCCTAAAACCGGATACACTTACGTGCATTTTGCGCCAAACAGCCAGGTGCTGATAAGCAGGAGTGTAAGCATAGGCGATAGGATATTCCTCAATCCTGAGAATAACAAAGTAACCTTCTACGTAGGAACCCTGCAGGATAATAAGAAAGGCGACAACGATCGGGATGATGAAGCAAGGTTTAATGTAAATGGCAAGGATGTTAAAGTAACAGTGAATGTAATGATGCCAAACGGAAAACTGAAAGTGAATGGCGGCGATATGGGCGATGATGATTCAAAGAAATCAGCTACCAGCTATGTTTATATGACCGGCTTATTTGTAGCAGCCGAAGTGGAAGGCGAAGGCAAGCATGTGATCTGGAATAGTTTTGATTGCAGTGCACCATCTTCATCAGCGGTTAATGCTTCTGCTTTTGTTTCACAGTCTGTTGGTACAAAAGAGGAAACAACAGTTACTACAGAAGAAGAACTGAAAATAACTGTAATGCCAAATCCAAGTACCACGCACTTCACACTGAAACTGGAAAGCAGGTACGAAACACCGGTTAATATGCGTGTGATGGATGCCAGTGGCAGGGTAATAGATTCCAGGTCAAGGATCGGCTCTAACAGCACCATCCAGATCGGTCATAACTACAGCAGTGGTATCTACTATGCAGAAATGATACAGGGAACCAAACGTAAAGTGGTACAACTGATAAAAGGTAACAAGTAGTAATTCCCCTCAGTCCAAATAGACCAAAGAAAGAGGCTGTCTCGAAAGAGCAGCCTCTTCGCTTTTAGGGCAACACACAATGCATAGTAATGTTTGCGGACTCGTGTAAATAGCAAATCAGTCATGCTTAATTATCTTGCATTCTGTTCCTGGTTGGAATGAATTGCAAACTGTCTTTTTACGGTAATTGCGTATATTTAAGTGGCGACTTCAAGCATACAACCACTATCTGATACAGGCGCTTTTAAAATAAAAAGATGAGACTGTGGTCATTACATCCAAAATATCTTGACGCAAAAGGGCTGGTTGCCTTGTGGCGGGAAACACTATTAGCCAAACACGTTTTAGAAGGTAAAACCAAAGGATATAAAAATCATCCACAGCTTAACAGGTTCAAAAAATCAAAAAAGCCAGGTGAAGCTATAAACCAATATTTAAGTGGTATCTATGCTGAAGCATCTGCCCGGGGGTACAATTTTAACAAAGAGAAAATAAACTGGAATTTTAAGCGATACAAACTAACCGTAACTACTAAACAGTTGGATTATGAAACTGTTCATTTATTAACAAAATTGAAAAAAAGAGACCTTAAAAAATATAATGAACTTAAATCACAGAAGAGTATTGCTACTCATCCGATCTTTAAATTGATCGAGGGCGAAATTGAGGAATGGGAAATAGTACAATTCCTCCAAACGTTCCCCTAAACACACAAAAAAACCCTGATACTTGACAGTATCAGGGTTTTTGTATTTTCTATGTAGCCGGTACGGGAATCGAACCCGTCTTTGCCCCGTGAAAGGGGGCTGTCCTAACCGATAGACGAACCGGCCGTTTTATTTATCGGGACGCAAAAATAGGCTCATGACCCTTTTCTGCCAAAAGATTTTTAAGATTTACCCAATTTATTCATTTCCCGCCTGCCATAACATAATAATAACACATATCAATCCCATCTGTTATTGCGTTCAGGCCGCTTCAGCGTCCCGGCAGCAATAATACTCACTACTCACCACTCACCTCACGTCTCTCGAATCCCCCCATTCACTATTCACAATTCACCATTGCCAGGCTGTTTTAGCGTTCATTCACCATCCATCCCTCAGATCTCACGCCTCACGCCTCTAACTACCACCCGTTAGCAAAAAAAGTCGCTGAAAATCTTCACAATCCTTGTAAATTCGCAACTCGTTTTGAATTTTTAATCAATAAACACGGAATTCATGAGTACAGTTAAAGTTGCTATCAACGGTTTCGGACGTATCGGCCGTTTAGTTTTTCGTCAGATCTACAACATGAAAGGTATTGACGTGGTTGCCATCAATGACCTGACCAGCCCTAAAGTTTTGGCACACCTTTTAAAATATGATAGTGCACAGGGTCGCTTTGAAGGGGCTACTGTAACCTCTACAGAAGATTCAATTGTAGTAAACGGAGAAACCGTTAAAATATATGCACAAAGAGACCCTGCACAAATTCCATGGGGCGCCCATGGTGTTGATGTGGTGATCGAATCTACCGGCTTCTTTACCGATAAGGATAAAGCCGCTGCCCACATCGCTGCAGGCGCTAAAAGAGTAGTGATCTCTGCTCCGGCCACCGGCGACCTGAAAACAGTTGTTTTCAACGTAAACCACGCAATCCTCGATGGTTCTGAAACCATTATTTCATGTGCTTCATGTACCACTAACTGCCTGGCGCCAATGGCCAAGGTTCTGAACGACAAGTTTGGTATCGTTACCGGTATCATGACCACCATCCACGCTTACACCAACGACCAGAATACACTGGATGCACCGCACCCTAAAGGCGATCTTCGCCGTGCAAGGGCTGCTGCAGCCAATATCGTTCCTAACAGCACAGGTGCAGCCAAAGCCATCGGCCTGGTATTGCCTGAGTTAAAAGGTAAACTGGACGGTAGCGCACAACGTGTTCCAACCATCACCGGTTCATTAACTGAGTTAACATCTGTTCTCGGCAAAAAAGTAACCGACGTGGAGATCAACGCTGCAATGAAAGCTGCAAGCAATGAAAGCTTCGGTTATAACGAAGACGAAATTGTAAGTTCAGATATCATCGGCACACATTTCGGTTCTTTGTTTGATGCAACTCAAACCAAAGTAATGACTGTTGGTGATACCCAATTAGTTAAAACCGTTAGCTGGTACGATAATGAAATGAGCTATGTGAGCCAATTGGTTCGTACCGTACATTATTTCGCTGGCCTGATCTCTAAATAAATAATTTGAAAATTTGAATATGTGGTAATTTGAAAATGCAGAAGCATGATTGAATTACCACATTTTTTTTTAGATCTTTCATTTTCAAACTCTCAAATTTTCAAATTCTTTTCATGAGCAGATTTACAGAACACAACTTCAAAGGGCAAAAAGCATTGATCCGCGTAGACTTCAATGTGCCGCTTAACGCAGAATTCAACATCACTGATGATACACGTATGCGTGCCACCATCCCAACCATCTCTAAAATTTTAGCCGATGGCGGTAGTGTCATTTTAATGAGTCACCTCGGCCGCCCAAAAGATGGTCCTACAGATAAATATTCATTAAAGCACCTCGTTAATCACCTCGTTAAATTATTAAACGGAGCCACTGTAAAATTTGCAGATGATTGTATTGGTGCATCAGCTTACGATAAAGCTGCTTCCCTGCAGCCCGGCGAAGTGTTACTGCTGGAAAATCTCCGTTTTTATAAAGAAGAAGAAAAAGGGGATGCCGCATTTGCAGAAAAACTAAGCAAACTCGGCGATGTATATGTGAACGATGCTTTTGGTACCGCACACCGCGCCCATGCCTCCACAGCTGTTATCGCACAATTCTTCCCCGGCGATAAAAAAATGTTCGGTACCGTAATGGATGGTGAAGTATCAAGTGCAGAAAAAGTAATGCATAAAAGTGAGAAGCCTTTTACTGCCATCATTGGCGGTGCCAAGGTGAGCGATAAAATACTCATCATCGAGAACCTGCTAGAAAGAGCAACCGATATCATCATCGGTGGTGGTATGGCATACACTTTTATGAAAGCACAGGGCGGCAGGATAGGCAGCTCTTTATGCGAGAATGATCGTTTGGATACAGCGATAGAATTACTTAAAAAAGCAGAAGCCAAAGGCGTATGCATTCATTTACCCGCCGATTCTGTGATTGCCGATAAGTTTGCTGCAGATGCCAATGTGTCTACAGCACCAAGCAATGATATTCCTGATGGCTGGATGGGGCTTGACATTGCAGAACATGCATGCGAGCAGTTTGCCAACGTTATCAAACGGTCCAAAACCATTTTATGGAACGGTCCGATGGGCGTATTCGAAATGGAAAAATTTCAACACGGCACAAAAATGATCGCAACAGCTATCGCGGAAGCTACACAGGCCGGTGCATTCTCGCTGGTAGGTGGTGGCGACAGTGTTGCAGCCGTTAACCAATTTGGGTATACAGATAAAGTTAGCTATGTATCCACCGGCGGTGGCGCCCTCCTCGAATATTTCGAAGGCAAGGTACTCCCCGGCATCGCCGCTATCAACGAATAAGATTTCTAAACTGCACAATTCAAAAATATCCCCTCCCATGCCCCGCATGGAGGGGTGACCAGCGAAGCGCAGTCGGGGTGGAGAGTCCGGGTGTAACACCGCCAAACCAACCAATTACCCCATAAAATACCTGATACCCGTCAAAATGCCATCCCCCGGGGATGGCATTCCTTTTGTAATATTTATCCCGGTTTTACTACAAACAAGTAAATTACACCTAAATAAAATTTGTATGAGCACAAAAAACATTGTCTTAATTGTTATTGTCGGCCTGATATTACTTTTGGGCGGCTGTGGTTGTAATAAATATAATAGCCTTGTAACTAACGATCAAAACGTAAAAACCGCCTGGAGTAATGTAGAAACAAATTATCAGCGTCGTACTGATCTGTATAGTAGCGTAATAAAGGTTATTGAAGGATCTGCCAATTTTGAAAAATCGACATTGACGGCTGTAATAAGTGCTAGAGCTAGCGCCACTCAGGTCAAAGTCGATATAAATGACCCTGCTTCATTGCAAAAGTATCAGGCTGCGCAGGGTCAGTTACAAAGTGCATTCGGCAGGTTGATGGCTGTAGCAGAAGCATATCCCAATCTAAAAACAACTGAAGCATTTCAGAAATTCCAAGATGATATTGGAGGGACTGAAAATAGAATAAATATTGCCCGTCGTGATTATAATGACGCGGTAAAGGCTTATAACCTTAATGTAAAGACTTTCCCAAATAATATTTTTGCTGGTTTGTTTGGATTTAAAGAAAAAGCCTACTATCAAGCCGATGCTGGTTCCGAAAAGAACCCCGATATTAAATTTAATATCAAATAATTTTCATGCTGGGATTATTCAAACGCAAGCCGGTCAATTACTTTTCCGAAGAAGAAAAGCAATTGATCGTGCATGCAATTGAGCAGGCTGAACACAGAACAAGTGGCGAACTGAGGATATATATTGAAAGTCGTTGCCGCAACAATGACCCTGTGTTACGCGCCAGAGAACTATTTCAGGAACTGAAAATGGATCAGACAGCTATCCGGAATGGAGTGTTGGTTTATTTGGCCATGAAAGACAGGAAGCTGGCTGTGTATGGCGATGAAGGCATACACCTGAAAGTGGGCGATGTTTTCTGGAATGCGTCTGTAAAAAATATGCTGGAACATTTCAACAAAAATAATTTTACAGCAGGCATTACACAGATCATCCATGAAATAGGTGAAGCATTGGCAACTCATTTTCCTTACGATGAAAAAGGAGATTCCAATGAACTCTCTGATGAGATCGTCTTTGGGAAGTAGCGGTCGGGACGCTAAAGCGGCCTGAACGCTAAAATTGCTAACGCTAACACCGGCTGAACATTAAAATTGCCAAAACCGAAAGCTCCCCAACGCTGATAAAAAGAACATCTCAAAATGCATAAAACCTATCTTCTATAGGAATGAAAACACCTTAATGAAAAAATTTCTTTTCATATTAGTTACCCTTTTTTCTATCGGCATGGTTGCTGCGCAAACTGTGCTGCCCAAACCCAATCCGCCAAGATTGGTGAATGATGCAGCCGGTGTTCTCTCACCAGACCAGGTAGAAACACTGGAACGTAAGCTGGTTGCGCTGGATGATAGTACCTCTAATCAGATCGCTGTTGTATTGATCAAAAGTATTGGCGATTATGCCATTGAAGATTATGCCGTAAAACTTTTTCGCGAATGGGGTATCGGTAACAAAAAAACAAATAATGGTATCCTCATCATAGCCGCTATCAATGATCGTAAAATGCGGATCGAAATAGGCTACGGTCTCGAAGGTGCCATTCCCGATGTTACTGCCGCCAGCATTTACCGGAACGAAATGGTTCCGGAATTCAGAAAACAGAATTATTACAAGGGTATAGATAATGCGATCAACGCATTATCCCAGGCTGCTGTTGGAGAATACAAAATAAAAAAAGAAAGAAAAGGAAATAACGGATCGGGTGGTAGATCTATCATCACTTTTATCATCATCATTTTTGTAATTATAATGATTTTGGGCCGAAGCGGAAGAGGCGGTGGTGGTGGCCGCGGTGGATTAGGTAATATCGCAGAAGCTGTCATATTATCATCATTGCTCAACAGTGGTCGCGGAAGTGGCGGTGGTGGATGGGGTGGCGGCGATAGCGGTGGTGGATTTGGTGGCTTTGGAGGTGGTAGCTCCGGAGGTGGTGGCGCCGGCGGAAGTTGGTAAAGACCTGTTAGTCCGTAAATGAATTGTATTTAATTTTTCAAATAAACTTTAATGAAGAAAGTAAACATCGCGCTTATCATGCTTGCATTGGGTGGAACGCTATCTGCACAAAGCATTAAACTGCCCGCAGGAAAAAAAATGTCGGTAACTATTGAAAGCAAGCTGGAAAGTTCTACCACTATTATGGGTAACCAGATGGATATTGAAAATACCACGTCTAATTTTGCCGACTATGAAGTAAAAGCAGTGAGTGATACCGGTTATACCATGAATATGGTTTTAAAACGTATTAAAGCGTCATTATCTATGTCGGGACAGGAACAGTCATTTGACTCTGACGATGATGCAGCCCGTAACAATCCGCAATTGGCCGAGTTGTTCAACATGATTAATAAACCAAATGAAGTTGTAGTTGGTGCGCATGGAGCCTCTGTTAAAGGCGAAATGGGTACAAAAGCCATTCAAACAGGAATTCCCGTAAATGAGAACGATCAGGCAAAATTTATACTGATGCAAAACGAGTTAATAAAACTGGCACAGGGAAATCAATGGATTGATTCAACCCTTTCGGAAGGTAACCGGATAGTTAATGAATACACCATCAGTAAAACGGATGACCAGACTGCCGAAGTACTGGTTAAGACAACGATGCAGGTAAACAATACACTTAAGCAGTTTGGAATGGATGTGAAACAATCCTTGCATGGAACCGTAAATTCAAAAAGATTATATAACAAATCAACCGGCCAGTTAATCAAAGAAGCCAGCGAACTGGCCATCAGCGGCACGATGGATATGATGGGGCAATCTGCACCAATGAGCATTAAAGGAGCAATAACAACAACAGTAAACTAATGTTATGTTAATCGTGAGTTGTCAGTGGTGAGTGGTGAGTAAGTTAACTGGTTATCTGAGGTTAGCAATAGTCACAACTCAGTACCCATAAATTAGTGACAGATTAAGCTTAACATAACACGATCATACATTTTTATCTTCCCAACATCAACCAAAAAAGCCATCCTGTTTATTCAGGATGGCTTTTTCATTCGGGGGGAGTGGTTGTGCCGGCCAACCGTGATTGTGTCCCCTATCGCGCCGTGAGCGCCGCGGGTGCCGTGATTGTGTCCTCACAATCACCATGAACCACAACCACAATATCTCAGCAATTATTTTTCTCTTCCTGCAGTTTCGATTTCACATAATCCGCCATTTCTTTCCCACCGGCTTTTGCCCACACCGCCGCATCGTGAGCGCCGTGATTGTGTCCATATCGCGCCATGATTGTGTCCGCATCACGCCATGAGTGCCGTGATTGTGTCCGCACAATCACAACAATAATCAAAACTCATTTTTTCTCTTCCTGCAGTTTTGATTTCACATAATCCGCCATTTCTTTCGCACCCGCTGCTTCTTTTTTATCTGCCAGCCCTTTCAGTGCCATCCCATTAATAAAAGGATCCGTTTGTGGTCTGAAAGATTGCGGAATCTCATCCCTGAACTTCACGATCATATCCACACCCTTCTTGAAATTGGCCATATTGGTCACAGTAGCAAGAAACTGTACAAATGAATTAAGTGCAGGAAACTTAGCCTGCGAAAGAGGGGTCTTTTCAAAATTGTCGGCAACAAAATCAAAAGATGATTCATCTCCGTATTTAATGATTACATTGGTAATAGCGGCAATCAAACGGCCTTTATTCACTTCTTTCGATAAGGCATTGGCTATTGCATACGCTTTCTTTCCATCCAATGCGGCAAGTGCATCCAGCGCGGCGCCTGCAACAGAATAAGAAGAATCAGTTGTGGCTTTAGCAAAAAAGTCTTTATAACCGTCGTTTTTCAGTTTGGCCAATGCATCAATGGCTGCAGTTCTCACTAATGGATGCTTATCGGTTTTGGCCATTGCTTCCAGTTTGCTGATAGTGGCAGAATCCAGCTTGGCAATGCCAAAATTATTGATGGCCCTGATCCGTATTCTGAAATAAGGATCACTTAAAGCTTTTACCAATAAATGATAGGCAGCCGGTTCGCTGATGTTTTTGGCAGCCGATTCAAGTGCTTCTCTTCTGTCGAGGTATTTTCCTGCATAGTTGTATTGATGAATAAACTCCGGCAATGTTTTATCATCTTTTTTCTCAGCCAGAAGAATTTTGTCTGCATCCACATTGATCAGGTCAGGTTTAGACGAAACAGGGAATGAGAAGGTATCTGCTTTATTCTCTGCCCATACAGTATATCTTTTTTTGGCGCTGCCATGATATATATCAATAGCTACAGGCAGTTTAAATAATTTATCTCCCGATTGTGTTTGCTTGATATAAACCTGTGAAGTTTGGGTACTGGCATCATATCCATAGCTGATCTCCAGTTTGGGATGGCCGTTACCAAAATACCACTGATTAAAGAACCAGTTCAGGTCTTTACCCGTAACTTCTTCAAAAGCCAAACGTAACTTATGTGCACTGCCATTACCAAATTTATTGGTGGTAAGATATTTGTTCAGCGATTTGAAGAAAGCTTCATCTCCCACAAAATTCCGCAGCATATGTAAAATGCGTCCACCTTTCTGGTAGCTTACCAGGTCAAACATATCTTCTTTATCGCGATAGTAAAAACGTACCAGGTCCTTACTTCTGCTCGTAGCGCTGTTCATATAATTTTGCATCTCGCTGAAGTTTTCAAAACCGGCATCATCAGCGCCATACTTGTATTCCAGCCATAATAACTGACTGTAATCGGCAAAACTTTCATTTACAGTTAAGTTGCTCCAGCTTTCAGCAGTAACAAGATCGCCAAACCATTGGTGAAATAATTCATGCGCAACGGTACCTTCCCAGCTATTGCCGTCAACCAGCTCACGCGCATTTTGCTGAGCGCTTTCCTGGTGCAGGGTAGCGGTAGTGTTCTCCATAGCACCGCTTACATAGTCGCGGCCTACAATCTGGCTGTATTTTACCCATGGATAGTCGATACCGGTAACTTTCTCCGAAAAGAATTTGATCATTTCAGGGGTATAGCCAAAAATCTTGCGGGCTACTTTTTCGTAGGCTTTCTCTACATAATAATTTACTTCCTTGCCTTTATAACTGTCTTTTACCACTGCAAAATCACCTACGCCAATAAAGAACAGGTACGGAGAATGAGGTAATTCCATTACCCATGTATCAGTCCGTGTACCATCTGCATTCTTTTTTTGTGTTGTCAGTTTACCGTTCGAAAGCGTAACATATTTATCAGGAACAGTAAGTGAAAACTCGTTTGTGGTTTTCTGATTGGTCTTATCAATAGTTGGGATCCATACAGAAGTAGCTTCTGTTTCACCCTGTGTCCATATCTGTGTAGGTTTGTTTTTGTCTTCTCCTTTCGGATTGATAAAGTATAAACCTTTGGCATCAGATATGGCGGCACTTCCCTCAGACTGGAATTCATCCGGCTTGGCGGTATAGTCAATAAACACAACATATCTTTCATCGCGTTTATAGGTCTTGTCCAGCCTGATGTTCAGGAAAAGGCTGTCGTAGCTGTATTTCAAAGGGATGTTCTTTCCAGCTTTCACAATCTCCACTTTGTTAATGTTCATTCCCTTTGCGTCTAATTGCAGAGAATCGGTTGCATAGAAATGAGGTTTCAGTGTGATCCACACTTTCCCATTCAGGTAAGATTTACTGTAGTCAAACTTTGCATCAAGTTTTGTATGCACCAGGTCATTAACCTTGGTAGGAGTGGCGCGGTATACTTTTTTCCACCCATCACCACCGGTTGGTTGCTGTGCACCTGCATAGGTTACTGCGCAAACAGCAAATAAGAATAATAGTTTCTTCATGAATTCTTTTTTATGAGAACTAAAGATAGATACCCTTATTTATTGATCAGCCGGATTTTTTTGAAAGGAAAAATAAACAGACCCAAAAGAGCAACGATCTGTGAGAAACGGTTATTTAAGTAGATTTGTCAAAACAACAGCTAAATGCCTGCATCAAAATACATAAGACTCACCTCCTGGATCATATTATTCTTTTGGATTATCGGCTCTGCAAAAGCACAGCCATCTACCTTTATACATATCCAGTCTGAAAACAATAAAGCGTATTATGTTACCTGGAATAACAATACCTATCAGTCAACCAATACAGGCTATCTCGTTATCACCCAGGTAAAACCGGGCGATCATAACCTGGTTGTTGGTTTCCCCGGAAATGGACCTGAAGAATATCACTTTACCTGCACTGTTACCGATAAACCACGTGGCTTCTCATTGAAACAGGCAATAGATAATAGCTGGAGTTTATTTGATATGGTAAGTTTTGCAGTAACAACAGGCATAAGCAAACCAAAGCAGGTTAAAACAGAAACTGTTATTGATGAGGTATTGGAAGAGGTTAATAAGCCGGTACCCGCTATCGATTCTGCGGCTAAAGCTATTCCGGCACCAGTTGTGGTGAAAAAGCAGGGGGCTCCTAACGAGAAGGCTGCTGAGAAAACCCCTCTTGTCTCTGCTAT